>Ga0075017_100000859_pt1 | contig 17860 bp, 17 predicted proteins | sample AleBraG_ABR_2012_FD_71475 | JGI IMG/M metagenome (GOLD analysis project Ga0075017, IMG submission 71475) | Freshwater sediment microbial communities in response to fracking from Pennsylvania, USA - Alex Branch Run_MetaG_ABR_2012 | ecosystem: Environmental > Aquatic > Freshwater > Creek >... | reverse complement strand
ATAGGCGAGAGCCGGAGCGCAATCACCCGCCTTGAAAACCGGTAGACCCGAAAGGGTCCGGCCCTTCCAAGCCGGGTTGCTCTGCCGAAATGCTCCTTTTACGAAAATAATTTTGTCCCAGGCCTCTGTTAAAATAGTGTCTATTCCAGCGCCATAGACTGGCAGCCGTGATTACATGAACTTTTCCCGGAAGTTTACATGGCTCTTCGGATTTTCAGTGTTGCTACTCGGCATCTATCTTGCGATGTCCTTGTCGCACCAAAGAAACTCCCGTTCCCTCATCATCTTCGCGAATTTGATCCAATGTGCGGTCCCTTTGCTGGCCAATACAGGCCTTCTTCTCAATGCCGGAACCCCGCACTGGCGCAAGAACCTCTTCTGGATGTTGCTTGCGATGGGATGCACCCTCTGGATGATCGGCGAATTTCAATGGACGTACTACGAAGTTTATCTGGGAAAGCCGCTGCCCAATCTTTATCCTGGAGATATCTTATTTTTCCTTCGCGGCATTCCTTTAATGGCCGCGCTTTTTGTGCAGCCCCACAGGTCAGGCAGAGAGGTTCGTCTCCACTTTGGCTACATCGATTTTGTGCTCCTGCTCAGTTGGTGGACCTTCGTTTACGCCTTCACCGTCCTTCCCTGGATGTATGCCTCTCCGGATTTGGGGCAATATAACTCTAATTTCAATCTCTTATCGACCATCCAGAACATGGTCGTGGTCGTCGGCTTTCTTGTTCTCTGGCTCCGCGCCAGTGGCACGTGGCGAGTAATCTACGGCACCCTATTCGGCGCAGCAGCTACCTACACCTTGATTGCATTGCTCATCGACATTGCCGTTGATTCCAATGAATACTACTCCGGAAGTCTCTACGACATTCCTTTGATTATCTCCTTCCTTTGCTACGGATTCGCCGGTGTGATCGCGTTTGAGCTTCGCGCAAAGCTTGCCCAATCAGATCAAAGCTCAACAGATTCGGACTCTGGATCGCGCCTGGGTGATAGCGTCTGGACTTCCCGGTTGGCGATGGCCGCAGTACTTTCCCTGCCCATTTTTACGATTTATACGCTGCACTTCAGCCATGAATCAGTGGCCGTCCGCGATTTTCGTTTGATGGTCACCATGGTTGCCTCTTTGCCGCTAATATTGCTTGTCTTTATTCGCACTCAGCTCACTGACCGTGACCGCAGCCGTCTTCTTGCTCAATCCGAGCATTCCCTCGAAAATCTCAAGCGTTTGCAGGTCCAATTGGTCCAGTCCGAAAAGCTTGTGTCTCTCGGCCAACTCGCCGCTGGCGCCGCGCACGAAATAAACAATCCTTTGGCCGCAATCTTGGGGTTTTCAGATTTACTCGCGGATGACCCAGCTGTTCCGGAAAAGCCCAGAGCCATCGCCGCTAAAATTCGCGATCAAGCGCGACGAACCAAGACTTTGGTGGGAAACCTTCTAAGTTTCGCCCGCCAGGTACCTGCCGAACGTTCTCTCTTGGACATCAATGCCGTCATCAAGAATGCCGTCCAATTGCGTGAACTGGATCTCCGTTCGGAAAACACGGGGATTGAATTGCAGCTCGAAACCGTTCTCCCGGGCGTCCGTGGCGACGGGAATCAGCTCATGCAAGTGTTTTTTAACATCATCAGCAACGGCCTTGATGCCATGCAGCCAAAAGGCGGCGTTCTCATCATTAAAACGATTCGCGATCGCTCAAACGTTGTGATTCTTGTGATGGACGCCGGCCCCGGCATCAAAGAACCACACAGGGTTTTTGACCCGTTTTACACAACAAAACCCGTTGGCAAGGGCACCGGACTAGGCCTCAGCATTTGCTTTGGGATTGTGCAGGAACATGGCGGCAAGATTCTCTGTTACAACCGTCAGGAAGGCGGCGCTGTGTTCCGCGTAGAGCTTCCCGCTGTCATGGCTGCTTTCGCAGCCCGGGATTTGCAACAACTCAGTGCCTTGAACGATCCCCGGAAACCCTCGTAATAGTGTAGGGCCGGCCTCGCATCGCCCACTCTTTCTCAATTCTCCGCACGGCCCATGCTAGAGTTCTCTAACCTGGATTGGTCTGGAGTTTCGGAGACGCAATGTCAGAAATTGCTGTGCACACTCAAGAGTTGACGCGAAAGTTTGGCAATCTTACGGCTGTGGATGAGATCGATCTGCAAGTTGCTGCCGGACAATTCTTTGGTTTTCTTGGTCCCAACGGCGCCGGGAAATCTACTACGATCAAGATGCTTACGGGCCTGCTCGCTCCGACTTCTGGACGCATGCAACTTTTGGGTCTGGATTTTGCCGCCAACGCTGTCGAACTAAAGCGTCAAATCGGGGTTGTCCCTGAGGGGATGGGCCTGTTTGAACGGCTGACTGGCGCGGAATACCTTCAATTTGTTGGACAAATGTATGGACTGGACCGCTCCACGACTCGCCATCGCTCCGAAGAGCTGCTCGAGTTCATGCAGCTTGTCGACCGGCCAAAAACAATGATTGCCGATTATTCCCACGGTATGCAGAAGAAACTGGCACTCGCCGCCGCTGTGATCCATGGCCCTCGCATCTTGTTTCTCGATGAGCCCTTCGAAGGAGTGGACGCGCTTGCAGCCGGCGCCCTCAAAGCTCTTCTCACCCGTATGATCGAACGCGGAACCACAATTTTTCTCACTTCCCACGTGCTCGAAATCGTTGAACGCCTTTGCAGCCACGTGGCCATAATTAACAAAGGCCAGCTTGTTGGACAAGGTTCCCTGGAAGAACTGCGCGCTGGCATTTCTGGCGAAGCCGGCAATAAGCTGACCCTCGAGCAGATCTTCTTCTCGATTGTGGGCAAGGACGGGACCCAGCGTCCGCAGATTGAAGAACTTTCATGGCTCATGTGAGAACAGCGTTGCCCGGAGTCCTTCAGCAAATTCAGCTGGTCTCGCGTCTTCGCTGGCGCATTCTCCGCAACAGTCTGGGAAGAAAAAACAGCCGCTGGGACATCATCGGTGTAGTTCTTACCGGTGTAATTAGTGGCATCTTCGTGCTAGGACTCTGCTTTGCGTTCTATTCGGGCGCCAAATATTCGGTTGCCAAAGGCCAATATGAGTGGATGACCTTGCTTTTATGGGCCATCTTTCTCTTCTGGCAGGGCTTCCCCATTTTTGTCGCCGGTTTTGGTGCAAATTTTGAATTCAAGACGCTCCTCCGCTTTCCTCTTAGCCTTTCCGTGTTCTACATCATCGGACTGGCTTATGGACTGTCAGACTTCTCCGCCATCGCTTCCGTTTTGTGGCTGCTATCCCTCAGCATTGGAGCTGGAGCAGCGAGTCCTGGCATCTTTCCCGGAGTGCTCCTGCTAGTTCTAACTTTCATTCTGTTCAATGTCACTCTGGAGCGCCTGATCGGTTCCTGGCTGGAACGGATCTTTGCCCGCCGCCGCACGAGGGAACTTTTTGTCGGACTATTCGTTCTGTGCATGGTCTGTTTGAATTTCCTAAACCCAGCAATCAATAAGCACAGCTCTTCGATTCGCCCTCTTGCGCTTCGGCTCTTCCCCTATCTCGATTGGTTTCCTCCATCCTTGACCGGACGCGCCATCGCCGGCGTCGCGCATCTTCAGCCCACTCAATTCCTGGTTGGTATTGTCGGAGTTCTCGCTTATGCGGCCCTATTAACGATGCTCCTCTGGAAGCGCTTTTCGGCTCAGTATCGAGGCGAGGAACTCAGCGAAACGGCGGCACCTTTGCCGGTCAAAGTTGAGGTTCCAACCGCAGACTCCGATCTCTCCGGGACGCTTTTGTTTCTTCCGCCCCAGGTTGCAGCGATTGCTGGAAAAGAATTTCGTTACCTCAAGCGCAATGGCATGATGGTCTTGTCTCTGATCGTGCCTCCAATCATGGTTCTATTCTTGGCTACTCAGTTTGCTGCTCGCCGTCCTGCCGTCCAAGGCATCCCCCTGTCTTCCGAACTGTTTTTTCCTGGGCTGATGGCGTACTTGATCCTGATCTTGATGGCGCCTGCTTACAACTCATTTGCCTACGAGGGCCGCGGAATTCAATCCTACTTCCTTGCGCCAGTTCGCTTCCGGGATGTCTTTTTGGGCAAGAACTTTGTCTTGGTCACAATCTTGGTCTTGGAAGTTGGACTCTCTCTTGGTGCGCTGATCTTCATTAACGGCTTGCCACCCGTGACTCTGCTCGCCGCCATTGCCACTGGTTTCATCTTCACGGTTGCTGGGCAACTGTCCATCGCAAATTGGTCATCGCTCAAGTTTCCCCGCAAACTCGAGTTCGGCAAGATGCAGGGTCAACGGCAATCGGGCATGGCGGTGCTGATGGCTTTCGGGACCCAAATCCTGTTAGGCGGAATTTCCACCGTGATCTTATTCGCCGGAAAGTGGACCGATAACCCGTGGCTACCAGCCGAAGGCTTCGCCTTCTTAGGTCTTGCAGCTATTGGAGGATATTTTGCGTCGTTGGACGGGCTGAGCCACATGGCGGAATCGAAAAAAGAAACTCTCCTGGAAGCATTGTGCCGCTAGCGCAAGTCTACCCAGCCCTACTGAGACCCCTCCGCCCTACCGCTCCTTGTTCAAGAACTCTGCATATTTTTTGGCAATCGCGGGCCACGAAAAATAATTCCGTTGAGCAAGCCGGCTCTGTCTAGCAAGCGTTGCTCGATAGTGTTCATCGCCCAGCACCCTCGCCAGAACTTTGCCCAATTCACCTTCCCGCTCGGGCAAGTACAAAGCAATGCCCGCCTCGGTGATCGGAGCCGCAGTTTCAGAGCCTTCGAACGCAACCACAGGCAGTCCGCATGCAATCCCCGCTATAGCGCTCCCCCTTCGAGTCGAGATGTGCCCCCGCACGAACAGCAGTACCTCGCAAGTGGAAAGGCACCTCACCACATCTTCGCCTGGCAAAACACCCATTACCGCAAGCTCCACATCTGCACCCGCCAATGCTCTTTCGAGCGCCACTTCCGCGTCACGCGAATTTCTTCCCAGCACAATCAGTCTTAATGGCCCGACTCGCGCCGCCGCAAACCTCACTGCGTCCGTGATGCTCTTGACCTCTTTAACGCCGGCCTTTCCTCCGGTCACTCCGTAAACTGCGATCCCGAGTCTTTCGTCGTGTGGGATATGTTCTCGAATCGAGGCCGTCGTCGAGACGGGCAGATTCGCTCCAACCGGGATGAATACCGTCTTACCGGCCTGGTTCTCGATCCACGATAGCCTTGCCGCCGGTACAGTCAGCACAGCAACCTCAGACATTTCCAGCGCTTCTCGCATTGTTCGCAACTGCGAGCGGCGCCGCACCCGATCAATGATGCGATTTCCCCCGTAAGGTTCCACGTCATGGAATACGACCGCGACGCGAACGCCACTATCCCGCAGACTTTTCAGTATTCCTATGAATCGTGAGGGAAAGCCGTGAGAGGACCACGCGAGCGCAGTGTACTGCACCAGAACCCATACACCCTTCCATCCTCTTGCCTTGCGCTTCAGAACCGCGAGCGCACTGGAATGGCCTTCCCCACTCCAGTCGAGGCGTTCAATCCTTAGCTCGAACCCTTCCTGTTCCAACGCGCCGCTAAGATACTGGCAATACTCCTCCACCGCGTCTGTTGGGGTGTCGCTCCTTCCGAGCAACGCAATGATGCGTTGTCCGCTCATCTCGCAGGGCTCATTTCTCGACCAAGTAGCTTCCCATCACCAACGCATCCATTCCTGAACTGAAGAACGTCCGGATTGCGTCCGTCGGAGTGTGCACAATCGCTTCACCGCGTAAATTAAACGACGTATTGAGAACCACCGGAACGCCGGTTATCCTTCCAAACTCATCAATCAACTTCCAATAAGGCGGATTCACCTCTTTCTCCACCGTCTGCGGCCGAGCGCTGCCATCTACATGAGTTACGGAAGGAAGCACGCCGCGCTTCTCTGCCCGAACCTGCGCCGTCAGGATCATGAATGGCGAATCAGTCGCGCTCTCCAGATATTCCACGGCGCTTTCCTTTTTCATCGACGGAGCAAATGGCCGCCACCATTCCCGGAATTTTACGGCGTTATTTACCTTCGCATTCATTTCCGGATCGCGTGGGTCCGCAAGTATGGAGCGGCTTCCCAGCGCCCTCGGACCAAATTCCATGCGGCCCTGAAACCAGCCCAGGATTTTCGCTTTCGAGAGCAATTCAGCCGCCCGTGCCGCTGGATCAGCCAGTTTCAAATACCTAATCTTGTAGGTTCGCAGCGCGCTCTCAATCGCTTCGTCATCAAACGACGGTCCCCAGTAGCCGTGCCGCATCGCTTTGTTCGGAAGTTTTCCGTTTCCATCGGTGCAGGGTGCCAGCGCCGCTCCCAAAGCCACCCCATCATCAGACGCTGCGGGTTGCACAAATAAATTCTTCACGATTCCAGACGCTACAATCTTCCCATTTGCTTTTGAATTCAGCGCAACTCCGCCCGCCAGGCACACATTGCGGCTGCCCGTCTTCTCAATCGCCAGTTTCACCACATTCATCATCGCGGCTTCGCAAGCCTCTTGCACCGCGCACGCGATGTTCTTATGCCGGTCCTCAATTTCACTCTCCGGCGCGCGCGACGGTCCAAGGACTCTGTCCATTTCTGCGAACGGCTTTCCCCTCCTCGGAAATAGCCGACTTGCATCTACCTCGTATGGCTCGACCTTCAAGTCAATGAAAGCTGAAAGATCGACGCCAGGCTTGCCATATGGCGCAAGCCCCATCACTTTCCATTCATCGCTGTTTCGCTGGAAGCCTAGAAATTCCGTAAACTCGCTGTAGAAAAAGCCAACGGAATCAGGAAAGGGAATTGTCAGAACGTGCGAAATACGGCCATCAGTCCCCTTCCAGATGCTTGTTGCTTCCCAGGCACCGCGGCCGTCCATCACCACGATCGCTGCGTCGTCGTATCCTGAAAATCCATAGGCGCTGATGGCGTGTGCCAGGTGATGATCCACAAATCTAATCCGAGCCTTCGTCGCTCCGAACTGTTGAGTAAACTTCTTCGCTCCGCTCTTCTGGTGCCGCATGCTCAAGAAATGGAGTGACGAATTCAACCCATTCAGGTAAGTCAATGGCATTTTTCCCGTGACATAGCATTTCAAGTCATGCCGAAAGACCGGTCCCGCCGTCTGCCATCCAAAACAAACTTCATCCAAGTTTTCCGGACTTACCTTCGTAAAATCCAGGCACGCCTTTATCGCGTTCTTAGGAAAACTCGCATCGTGCTTTACCCGGCTAATCCGTTCTTCAGCCACGGCAAACAGCAATGCTCCATCCCGCACGATGCAGGCTGAAGAATCATGCATCTGCGAGTAGTTGATCCCCAGTGAGATCATTAGGCTTTCTGACTCTCTAACTGCAAGACGTGCCGGTAAAGAGCCTCCAATTGAAGGGCTGCTCTTTCCCAGGTATACCGCCGCATGGTTTCTTGCGCTGCTTTTCCGAGCTTCTCGCGCAATTCCGCGGAACCGGCAAGCCGCAGGAGCGCTCCCTCGATGGCGTCGGCGTCTGCAGGGGGAATCAGCAATCCATTGAACTCATTCTCCACCACGTCAGGCATCCCACAGGTCTCGGTGGTGACCACGGGCATCCCCGCCGCCATGGCCTCCAACAGAACCGATGGCAATCCTTCCATCAACGATGGGAACAGCAAGATATCGTGCTGCGCGTACAGTTCCTACATTCTGTCTGCGGTAACCACTTTGTGAATCTCAATTCTTTTCGCGATTTCTGTCCCCAAAAAACTTATGATCTCTTCTGCGGCAACGCCGCCGCCCGCAAATGTCATCCTTAGTCCAGGAATCTTCCCGGCCAATCTGCCCAACGCATCCCGAATATAGAAAATGCCGCGCTGGTCCAGCCATGTCCCTGCATACAGCAATCTCAGATATTGTTTCGTTGTGTAATCTCGCCGAATAAAAAATCGCTCCTCTACACCATTCGGAATATAACTTACCCGGTCTCCATCCAGATTGTATTGCAGTTGCAGTGTGGACCAGACTTCCCTGCAGTACGCGTGAGCCCCATCGGCGGTCCGAATCGCCCATCGAAATCTTGGAAAATGATAAAAGCGATGCCATAACCTGTTTTTCCAGGAAAAACTCCACGCTCGGCCTTTTTTCACTTCTCGACTCATCGCATGCACTCGCCGCTCTTCCAACCCATGCAGCGTCATCACGTAAGGCGGCAAATCCACGCCGCCCCACAGCCTGCGCCTCAAGCCATAAGCAATTCCCGACGGTGCGTGAAGGTTCACAATCGAAAATTTACCTCTGTTTTTCAGAATGTATCGATTCAATCGAATTGCGAATACCAGTTCAGTGAATCTTGACGACACCTCTTTGGAATCAATCAGGTCTTCCTGAAAGATATAGGTGACCGCGTGCCCCCGTCGCTCTAGTTCTCGCCCCAAATTGTAGATGACTGCGGCAACACCGCCTTCGCGCCGTTTCGGTACTCCCGCCGCCAGTAATATCCTTAGCCTATCCTGCGCAGAATTCGTCAATTCCATGCGTCAGGGCCCGATTGTCCGGTAGCGATCAACATGCGAAGGTTCGGAGAACGGCATCCATTTCTTTCGCGCGCTCTGATAAATCCTGCTGCGCAAAAAGGTTTGACGCCACGCGAAATAGTATTTCGACGGCAGAAAACATCCCGGAATCAACGTTAGACATTTAAGCGCCAGCCGGATGTTGGAAACGCCCGCATGCAAGACTCGATAGTGATGTATCTCCGATCGAATGGTCTCCCACGGATAGCCATTGTCCAATTCGAGCCTCAACAGCTCCGCTTCCGCCTTTATCCAATCCGTAACAATCTTGATTGGTTCGGCAGGCGCACCCAGATCCTTCAGCCGTGATTCCAAACTCTCCGACAGAGTTTCCAGAATGTATTGCTTCCGCCGAATTGCTTCCGTGTTTCCGTCCCCAATCTGGAACGCATTCGAATCGTGCATCCTGTAAAACGTGTACGATTCCCTCAAAATCTCCACGACCGACAGGAAGCCAGCTACCGTAAACAAAAACTCATCCGCCTCAAATCGCAGTATCTCAGGCACAAGACCGATTTCTTTTAATAATGCTCTTCGATAGGCCATCCTGCTCGTTCCCAGAAAGCTTTTTCGCAGCCGGAACATCCGCGCTCCCTCGGCTGAATCCAGCCGAAGCCTTTCTGTTTCCTTCAACAATTCCTCATGCTTAGTCCCGTCCGCGAACATTTCCGTAATCCCGTGCCCTACCAATCCTACGGATTCAGCTCCCTCGAACGCGCTAACCACAGCGGTCAGTTTTCCCCTGTTCCACCAGTCATCTCCATCCAGGAAAGCCACGATCTCTCCCTGGCATTCGGGAATTCCCGCGTTGAACGCCGATGCCTGGCCACCATTTGCCTTCTTCAGTAACTTTACGCGCGGTTCAAACTTCCTCACAATCTCCGCCGTTCGGTCCGTTGAGCCGTCATCGACTACAAGGATTTCGACCTCGGACGCCGCAAAATCCTGCTCCAGCACGCTCACGATCGCTTCTTCAATGAAGCGTTCGTGATTGTATGTGTCGAGAAGAACGCTGACAAATTTCATCGGCAACCTGCCGCCCGCCGATCACGGTACAACATCAATCGCGCAACTTCGCTAGGCAGTAAAGGTAGGTCCCTCTATAGCCGCGCACTCGAACATAAGGATAAGCCGCCACTGCGAGCGGAAAGCACGCCGCATATTTTATTCGTCCAAGCAGCAGTATCACTTTTTGCCGAAGGGAGGGTTTCGTTGCCAATACTCTCCCAGCCTCCTCGGTGGTCAACTGCATCAGATTCCGGAAGCTCGTTTCTGTTGAGTCTGTCACTCGCTTGGTCATTCCAGTTTTCAACCCCATGTTGATCATTTGCGCTGTATGAACCACTCCAGCAGGCTGTTCCCTAACGGACAGGATTTCAAATTTTTCTGCTTGCAAGAATTTCTTCAACACAGTGGCATTCCAGCGCAGAAAATGATTCGGCGGGTAGTCAAGCACGTCAGGTCCGGTCAGCCATCGCTCGCGATTTGGAACGCTCAGCGCAATCATCCCCCGCGGCTTCAGACACTTTTTTGCATTCCTCAAAAATTCCAGCGGTGCCACTTGATGTTCCAAAACCTCAAAAAAAGTGATCACATCAAATTTATTCTGTGTCGGTTGTTCAGCAAACTCGCCAATGGTCACAGGGTGGATTCTGTCCAGCCCCAACTGTTCTCGCGCAAAGTTTACGGCATTTCGATCTAATTCAATGCCCGTTACGTCGTAGCCGGCATCTCGTGCCGCCGCAAGAAAATTCCCTGTCCCGCATCCGATATCCAGCAAGGCTCCCCTGCGAGGAGCAAGCGAATCTTCAAGAAAATACCTGTGCCCCGGCTCCAGCGGCAGAATCCTCTGATCCCGTCCGCCGTACATTTGTTCGTACCAGCTTGCGTCCGGCATCGTGCGAGGAGACCAATACTGCAATCCGCAGGCCGAGCACTCAAAAAGCTCGTAATTTCCATAATGCTCCGACGTCCCAGCTTGGGATGACCGCCCGCACGCTGGGCATGCCAATTCCTCACCATGGGCGGCGATACTCTCGACTGCCAGATCGCGGCCACTACGCGCTGACACTGTATTCTGCACAGCCATCGTTTCGGTCAACCCTTCCGGACCATCGAATCAGCTTCGCTTGCTACAACTGTTGTACCTCTCCGCCCCCCACGCAATCTTTTCATTCTTGTGTAGGAATGATCAAACAGATGCAAATGATGATAGCCCAGAACCAGCGATGCGCCCCGGAGCTTTCAGAAAGTAGCTGTCTTTCTCTTGCGCTCTCTCCCACTGCCGAAGGTAGACTCTGACGTCGTCTCGATCCAGCTTTGAATTGTTTTTAGCAATCCAGTTTTCGATCTCTTTCAGCAACACTTTTCTCGACGCAGGTAAAGAGATCGGTGGAGCGAGCGTGAGGCGTGCGCAGCGTCATGAAGATTGTTCCCGGGAATGAGACTGGCGGGGCGGACGGGCCCCGCGTCCCGCGTAAAAGCGCTGGCCGCAATCGTCGCAACGGTACGGGCTGGTGCGCAATAGATAGTGGAGAATCCACTCCCGGGGGCCTTCCCGGTGAGAGCGCCACACTAAATCACTCTTACACTTCGGACAAAGCAGTTGGGTTGCACCAGGGGCGGGATTGCTCATGGGAGGCGGTTGATCTCCTGCGCGAAACTCACCCGGTACCGCGTGAGATCCCAAAGTTCCCGTGTCGGTCGTGGGGGCACAAAACTCCCTCGGAGTAATCCGTGCTGCAGCAAGTCAGCGATCCACTCGCTGTCCTTCTGGTCCGTCTTCCGGCCCGGCACGGCTTTGATGTGCTGTGCGTTCACCAGCAACACCTCGAACCGCTCGGCGAGAATATTCCACACCGGCTTCCAGTACACTCCGGCCGACTCCATGGCCGCATGCGTTACACCACACTCCTCGAGCCAATCCGCCAGTCGCAGCAAATCGTGAGTAAACGTTGCAAAACTCCTCTTCTCCTTTCGGCTCTTCCCCTTGGCCTCGGCCCACAACACGCAGGCGGTGATGCTCTTCTTATGCACGTCCAAACCACAACAGCACGGATAGACACGACTCCTTTCCACCGCGCGGCGTTGGACGCTTCGAAAAAGCGAAAATCTCCTATGCGTGCTCTCCCTAACTTCAGGAGGCTACAATTCGTTGTGCTTCACAGCGTCCCAGCCATACTCGTAGGCGGGCTCGACAGCGCCAGACTAGGTTGGCCTCTGTCGTCACGCGGCTACCGGATACGCTACGCCAACTCTTACCCATTTTCATCCTTTGTTGTGGTCCCCAGAAGGGACCATGAGTTACTCGTACCGCAGGCAATCGATGGGGTCGAGGTTGGCCGCTAGATTCGCCGGATAGTAGCCGAAAAATAACCCTACGCCGACCGAGATCGTGAACCCAATGGAAACCCACAGATAGGACAGTGTTGCGGGAATCGAAGGCGCCAGCGTGCGCACCGTCGCCGAAACAGCGGCTCCGATTAGGATACCGAGTGTGCCGCCGATCAGCGTGAGAACCACGGCCTCCAGCAGGAATTGCAAGCGGACGTCTGCGCGGCGTGCGCCGATGGCTTTGCGCACGCCGATTTCCTGGGTGCGCTCGGTTACCGAAATCAGCATGATGTTCATCACCCCGATGCCACCCACGAGCAGTCCGATGGAACTAATCACCGTAGTGAGAATCACTAGCGCGCCGGTGAGCTGGTTCCACAAATTGCTGATGAAGTCTGGTGAACTCAGCTCGAAGTCATTTTCGCTGCCGGCGGGGAGGCGCCGCAGGCGGCGCATGGCTTGGATGACTTCGCCTTGCGCCGTTTCAACGTTTACATTTTCCGGGACGGTGAAAGCCATGATCAACTCTTTCGCTTCCGGGTACTCCTTCTTGAAGCTACTCAGCGGAATGACCACGAAAATATCCACGCCGGGGCCAACAAACAGACCTTGGTCGTGTTCGAACACCCCGATGACCTCGTAGACGCTACCATTGATGCGCACAGTCTTTCCGAGAGCGTCGGTGTTGGGAAAAAGTGATTCGCTGATCGCCGCACCCAGGACGACCACCGGACGGGCATGCTCCTGGTCGAAGGCACTGATGAAGCGGCCCCGCGCGATGCTGAACAGTGGAATGGCCTCGATGTATTCTGGCTCCGCGCCGCGCACGATGACCTGTTCGACGCTATAGTGGCCGCTGGTGATGAGATTCGAATCGCCAAAAAAAAACCCGCGCGTGCCAATCGTGGTCATGGCTTGCACGTCCGGAGCGGCTTCCCTGATAAAGCTGGCGTAGTTGTATTCAAAATATTTGCGCACTCGAATGCGCTCCGGCCAGCGAGAAGGATCCGTGCCAGGCGGAAATCGCGAGATGAAATAAGTGCGAGAGCCCAGCGATTCCACACGGTCCTGCACAAACTTGTTGAGGCCCTGGATGATCGCGGCCATGGATATCACCGAGGAAACGCCGATGACGATGCCGAGGACGGTGAGCGCGGAGCGCACTTTGCTGGAGCTCAACGTCTCCATAGCGGCAAGGAAGTTTTCGCGGGCTTGCGCAAGCGTCATGAGGGGCATCAGTCCGACCTCAACGCCACAAGCGGGTCGAGCCGCGCAGCGCGCAACGCCGGATAGATCCCAAAGAATAATCCGACAACCGAGCTGAGCAATACTCCCAACACCGCGACCCAGGCCTGCACGGAGGCCGGGAAAGGAGTGAAGGTCCGCAAGGCCAATGCAACCAGAAAACCGAGGGAGACGCCCGCGATTCCTCCGGCGATACATTGCAGGACGCTTTCCGCGATGAACTGGCGCAGGATATCGTTTTGTGTTGCTCCGACAGCGCGGCGCACGCCGATCTCCCTGCGCCGCAAGGTGACGCTTACTAGCATGACGTTCATGATCACGATGCCACCGATAACCACAGAAATGGCACTCACTAGGATGAATACACCAAAAAACGCGGAGCTGATACTGCGCCACAAGGCCATATAACTCTCTTTGGTGCCGATGAAAAAGTCATTTTCCATTTTTCCGCGAAGGTGTCGCCGCGAACGCAAACCCAGCTGTGCCTGGTCCTGGGCTGTTTCAAAATTTTCTTTGCTGCTTTTGACGTTGAGGATCAGGCTGGTATGAATCCCTTGGATGCGCAGGAACACGGGAAGCGGGGCCATGACGAAATTGTCCTGGTCCTGCCCGAGGACACTACCAACCTTCTCCATCACGCCGATGACCATGAGTTCATCGTTGCCGATGCGAATAGTCTTCCCGATGGGATCCATGCCGAGAAACAACCGCTGCACCAGCGTATCGCCGATGAGGCAGACGTCGGTACGATGCTCTGCTTCGGTGGGAGTGAAGTAGCGGCCAAGTTCGACCGCGCGGGTATCAATATCGGCCATGTTGGCCGTTTGCCCGGAGAAACTGACGTCCGGCACTTCTTGATTGCCGTAACGTGCCCGGACAGTGGCGCTCGCCGTCGCGCCAACCACTTGGCAGGCGGGACATCCCTCGTCAATCGCGTGCATGTCGTCGACTTCAATTTTCTTGTACTTCAGCGCTTTGATGATGACGTTGAAATCGACGACCGCGAAGGGGGTGCGCGCAATCTGAAAGACATTCGTACCCAAGTTCGCGATCTTCTGTTCGACATAGAGATTTGCGCCCTGCACGATGGTCATGACGGTGATCAGCGTGGCCACGCCCATGGTAAGCCCGAGCACGGTGAGCGAGGCGCGCAGCTTGTGCGAGCGCACAGCGCTGAAGCACTGCGCAAAATTGTCACGAACGACGAGCATTGGGCGGAGAAGGTCTCTGCAGTTACTCTACCGCATCGGGTGAACTGAGAGCTACGAACTCTCGGAGGATGCGGAATTCTCTCTGAAAAGAATACGAAGAAAACGGTGCCCGGGTTACAGCTTCTTTGTTCAGCGTCTTCCCGGAGAGCAAGCCGTAATGACTGCGATAGACTCTTATTTCCGTGAGCTGGGTGGTGAGCGCGAAGAACTATTCCTTTTCAACTTTTTTGAGCGGAGGCCGGCCCCGATGGAATCGATACTGGACAGCGAACAGACGGCCGGAGAAATTCGGTTGACATTCAGAGGGTGGGGGCATATCTTCAGCCCGCACTGATCGGAACGCCGGACGCGAGCAACATTTCCCAGGTAACCAACACAAGAGCGAACGCCGAATCCCCCGCACCGTGCGCGAAGCCTGCGAACAGAGCGGGGAGGAACGACCTTCCTTCGTACGCGACGCGCGGCCTTCGAGCCAGTCCAGGAGGATCAAGTAATGATGAAACGGATAGCGGGTCTAGCTTTGATTGCAGTGGCAGTAATCCTTGTAGTGATGCTTGTACCGGCGGCTCTTCCGCAAATGGAACCGGCGCCGATCGTGTACACGTTTGTAAGCCAGTTCCAAGTCCCGCGGGCGAATTGGGCAGCGTACTCGGAAGATGCCGAGAAAACGTTCATTCCAGTTGCACAGAAAATGGTGGCCGACGGGAGCATCCTCAGCTGGTCCACGTTTGAGCAGGTGGTGCATACACCGGACGGATATACCCACGGAGCGGCGTGGTCGTCGACCACAATCTCGGGGCTCATGAAGGTGCTTGACGAAATTCGGAAGGCAGGTCCCCGGCCGAGTCAGATTGCGGCTACCAAGCACGAGGACTATTTGATGCAGACGTCGATGTATGCCATCGGCAGCGGCACAGGATCGCCGGCCTACCTGCGCGTGGTTTGCCAGAATGCCAAGCCCGACAAGCCAGAAGGGTACGCCGCGGCGCTCAAGAAGTATCTATGGCCGATGATGGAAGAAGAGGCCAAGAAAGGCGTCGTCAGCTATGTCGGTCTCGACTCCCAATACGTGACAAACGAAGCGCCGTCAATAAGATGCCTGGTCATCAACTTTCCAAATGCCGAAGGCATGGACAAGTGGGCTGCGGCGGTCAACGCCACATTTGGCAAGATGAGCGATGCGGATCGCGACGCGTTCTTTGGCAGCACGGTGGCCGATAGCCGGCGCGACATCATGGCGCGGATCACGCACTCAGGACATAAATAGCTGATTCGTAGTTTTCTGGGTGTTAAGCGGGGAGACGCACTTCCGCCGCGAGGGAAGTGTATCTCTCCGTTCTGCGTTTCAGTTGAACGACCTGAAGGGCGACGTGTGCGGCGGCTGAAGCAGCGTCACCCTTATGCCATTCATATTCAGAATAGTCACCACGTTAAAGTGGGGGGCGCCTGGCTGCCCGGAAACTGGAAAATGGAAATTTGAAATTGGCATAAGATAATTTGGCGGAGCTTCCATGGCAACCCAATCCCACGCGGTGGCACTCCAATCCTACGCTGCGCTGGCCGAGATTCGCGATAGCCTGCTGGAAACGTACGCGAGCAACGACGCCATGAACCAGCTCATCCTCTCAGATCTCGACCGTCGTGCGTGGCGCGCGCATCCGCCGGGCCAAAGGGGAAGCGGCCGGACCATCGCGGTGATCTTCGCGCATCTGCACAACAACCGCCTTGTGTGGCTGAAGAATTCCGCGCCGCATCTGAAGCGTCCGCCGCCACTCGATCCCGACAGCTGCACGATGAAGCAGGCCGCAGCCGCGCACAGGAGAAGCGCCGCGCAGTGCTTGCGCATGTTGACTGATGCGCTCTCGGCCGCTCCGAACCGCCGTGTTGCAAAGTTCTCCCGCGGGAGTTGGACGCAAACCTGGCCCGCCGGAGGGACCATGTTCGCTTACATGTTCGCGCACGAGGCACATCATCGCGGGCAGATTTTGATGCTGGCCCACCAGCTCGGCTACCGCCTTCTATATAAAACTCCCGGAGTCTGGCACTGGGAAAAGCTCTGGAAACAAGCCGGGCTTACGACGCGCCCGAGGTGAGTGGAAGCCGCCGTCCTGGCTCTTGGTAACACCGGCATTAGCCTAGAGGGGCATCTCGCTTGCGTTGTTTCTTCCTGGGTCAGCCGCGCACTCGGGTGCTGTGCCTCTCCAAGAAAGCTGAATCCTAGACTTAAGCAAACAGTACGAACCGGGGCAGAGGAAGTTGAGGAGGTCGAGGGCTTCCGGATGATTACGAGCCGGAGGCTCCTCGGGCGGCGGCTTTGAAGATGGCGAACGCGGCGCCTTGCGGATCGGCCATGACGGAAATGCGGCCCACGTTTTCAAAATCGGTAGGGGGCATGTAGAGCACGGCGCCTAGTTTCTTGGCTTCGGCGGCAGTGGCATCGCAATCGGAAACGGTGAAATACGCCATCCAGTGAGCGGGAGTGCCGGGCTGGTGGTGGGAACCTGGGGGAATGCCTCCGATGAACTCTTCTCCATTCTTGATGTGCCAGTAGTTGTGAGCGGGGTCTTCGTCTTCCTTCATGATTTGCCAGCCAAAGAGGCCGGAATAGAACTGACCGGCCCGCGCTTGATCCGGAGTGCTCAAGTCCGCCCAGCAGAGGGTCCCGTGCGAAGCGGAGATGCCTGTACCGACGTTCTTCTTGGGTTGCCAGAGACAGAAGATGGCTCCGGTAGGATCCTGCACAACAGCCATACGGCCCGCATCGAAAACGTCAAAGGGCGGAGCCAGGACGGTGCCGCCAAGTTCGGCGGCGCTAGCGGCAGTGGCGTCGGCGCTTTCCACGGCGACGTACAGTTTCCAGTGCGGAGGAACGCCATGGGAGAGCTCTTCAGGACGAAGAGTACATCCTGCGGCAGCGTCGCGTCCCTCGAGCCGAAAAATCGTATAGAAGTCGTTGGGGCCCATGGGCATGTTGTTGGCGGACCAGCCAAACATTTTAGAGTAGAAGTCGATAGCGGCGTTTTGGTCGGTGGTGGCGAGTTCGGCCCAGCAGAAGGCGCCAGGAGCATGTTTTTCGATGTTTGGCATGGTGGGGGGAAGCGTACTCCCTGGCAGGGATGGAGGCAAGAGGGTGGTAGGAAGGACAGGTGGGAAAGAGAGTCTAGGGAGGGAAGAAGGAAGGAAGACAGAGCAGAGGCAAGCACAGGAAGAAAGAAAGAAAAGGATTTAACGCAGAGAGCACAGAGGACACGGGCACAAGAGGAGAGTTTCCTCAGGGGCTGAATGCCCCCAGTTACAGGGCGGTTAATGTTGGAGCTAGAGCTCGGACCCCCAAGTGCCCCGCAGAGGACTAATGTGGTGCGAAGGACTATTGCTGGGCGGCGGGGGTAGAGGAATTGCCGATGAGGTCGCCGTTGACGACGAGTTCGACGCGGCGATTGCGCTGGCGGCCTTCGGGAGTTTCGTTGGAAGCGACGGGCTGGGTCTTGCCAAAGCCGCGCGCGGTGATGGTGGAGGCGG
>Ga0075017_100000858_pt1 | contig 17866 bp, 16 predicted proteins | sample AleBraG_ABR_2012_FD_71475 | JGI IMG/M metagenome (GOLD analysis project Ga0075017, IMG submission 71475) | Freshwater sediment microbial communities in response to fracking from Pennsylvania, USA - Alex Branch Run_MetaG_ABR_2012 | ecosystem: Environmental > Aquatic > Freshwater > Creek >... | reverse complement strand
GGTGTGGGTCTTGTCCGTGGAGCCCAGGGCGTCGAACATCTGAGCAGCCTTGGTCGGGTACGTCGCCTGGTCGGCGGTGTACTCAACGAAGAGCGCCGGGATGGTGATCTCCGGAGCACAGGTGACGAACGAGGCGTTCGAGCTCAGCCCGGACCAGGTCGAGAGCCACGCGTCAGCGGTGGTCAGGCGGCCGAAGCCGGTGATCCCATAGTTGATGACGTGCGGGCGAGTGCCGTGGATCGAGCCATAGGGGCGGTCGTTCGGATCGAGGCTGAGATCGACCGTGCGGGGGTCGGCATCGGTCCGATAGACGCAGAGCACCTCGTTCATCACGCTCGCTCGCTGGTCAGCGAGCGCTCCGCCCTGCTTGAAGCGGCTCTTGGCCGCCATGCGCGCCTCGATGAGCTCGTGTGCGCGCTCATCGAGGCGAGCGACCCGGGCCCGCTGTGCAGAGCGGTAGCGCTCGAGGAATGCGAGGTCGTACGTCGAGCTCGCTGGGGGCGAGACGAAGCCGTTGGCGGGATCGAAGGGATCGAGCTCGGGGATGGTCGAGAGCGGGTCCGCCTCGGAGGCCACCGAGCCGTCGATGCAGCCGAGCAGCAGCTCGCCTTGGCCGGGGTGGGGAGCGACGAAGGCGAGGGCATCGAGCGCGGGGAGCTCAGCGTCAGCCAGCCCGGAGGGTTTGCCCCCTGGGGTCCGAGCGATCCTGAGCGAGGGCGCCCGGCTCGCCTGCTGGGCGTAGAGGGCGTAGAGGGTCGCGCCACCGGAGGGGCCGACTGCCACCACGTGTTCGAAGCCGCGGTCTCGCAGGAATGCGATGCCCGCCGCGGCGTCGAGGATGGCCTCTTCGTGGATGAGGGTCAGGTCGTTGTTGGGCGATCGTGAGCTCTGCGCCCACACCGCGTAGCCAGCGTCCAAGAGGATCGGGATCAGGTAGTGACGAGCGAGGTCTTGGCGAGGGTGCATCAAGGTGGCCACCGTCGTCGCGCCGGGGATCTCGTAGAGGATGCCTGGCGCTGAGGCGCCGTCGGCGGTCTTGACGCTGGTGACCGTGGTGAGCACCCCGTCGGGGAAGGGGCCGGGCTCCATGCGGGGCCGAAAGCCCAGGCGCTTCGGCGGTGCCGCTGGCTGCTCGGCGCTCATGGGCGGGTGCCACCCGGAGAGGTGGCTACGAGGCGGAGCGCGTCCTTGTCGTACTGGACCACGGTGGCGCCGCGGAGGCCACCGACCCCGCTGTACCAGACGGCATGGCGCACGCCGGTCGCTCGGCGATCGATCCGCAGCTCGTCGCTGAAGGACAGCTCGACGTAGGCACCGAGGTGCCGAGCGTGCACCCCTGGCTCGGACGCAGCGCACTCCCACATCGGGCGGTACTCGGGGACGTCGACGACGAAGAGGCTAGGCATCGTGGCTCACCGGCTCTTGCTCGAGGATGAGAGCGCCCTTGCGCTCCCAGAGCTTCGCCATCGTGGGCTCGGTCCCCTTGGACACGTCGATCAGGGCCTGGATGCTCAGCTCGGTGTCAAGCGCATCGGCCACACCCAAGGGCCGGAGCTTGCGCGTGATCTCGAAGTTGTAGCCGTTCGGGTCGAACATGTAGATCGACTCGATGAGCTCGTGCATCACCCGGTTGCCGTCGTGGCGCATGGGGTACCCGGCAGCGAGGATCCGCTGGCGGTAGCCCTCGAGCTCCTCTTCGGTGTCGACGAGCAGGGCGAGGTGGCGGGCCTTCCTGAGCATCGGGGAGATCTGCTCGTCTTGATACGGGGGCTCCCCGAAGTAGTAGAAGAACGCGATCCGGCCGCCGTTGCCGATGTCGAAGAAGAAGTGAGCGAAGTCCGGGTGTGGGTCACTGCCCCACCCGGGAGCCAAGATGCAGTGCGACAGGGGTAGGCCCAGGACGTCTCGATAGAAGTGGACCGTCTCTTCGACCTTCCAGGTCACGTAGGCGACGTGGTCGACGCCTCGGATGCCACCTTCGACCTTGGTGTCCACGATCAGCTCCTCTGCTCGATGGTGGCGAGGCCAGCGGTCACCTGCTGGCGCAGGACGTCCTTTTGGACCTTGCCGATCGCGGTCTTGGGCAGCGCGTCGAGGAGCACCAAGCGCTCAGGCCACTTGAACTTGGCCACCGAGCGCTGGTCGAGGAACGTCACGAGCGCAGCTCTGAGCTCTTCGGGGTCCAGATCAGCGGCTGCTGCTTCGGGCACGACCGCGACGCAGACCCGCTCGCCGAGGGCGGGGTCGGGAACGCCGATCGCTGCCACCTCGCGCACAGAGGGGTGGTCGCTGAGCAGCAGCTCGAGCTCGGCGGCCATGAACTTCTCGCCGCCCCGGCTGATCTGATCCTTGAGCCGCCCCTCGATGCGGTAGATGCGGCGACCGCCGACCTCGAGAGCGCGACCGAGGTCGCCGCTCTTCAAGAAGCCGTCCGAGGTGAACGAGCTCGTCGAGTCGTCATCGCTCAGATATGAGCGGATCACGCTGGGCCCTCGGAAGGTGAGCTCGCCGATCTCACCGTCTGGAACGGGCTCCTCGGTGCCGGGGCGTCTGACGACCACCTCATCGTTGGCGCCGATGATCGACCCGACGCTGAAGCGTCGGATCTCGGCAGGATCGTCGCGCCGAGCGCTCAGGTGGACGCCCTCGCCCATCCCGAAGCTGCCCACTGCCACGGCGTCGAGCATCGTCTCTGCGTGGGCCGCCATCTCAGGCCGCACGAAGGTCCACGAGAAGTGGGTGATCGAGCTGAAGTCGCACGCGTGCGAGGCCGAGTGCTCCTGGAGCGGGCGGAAGGCGGCCAGGTTGAAGTGCATCCACGTCACGCCAAAGCGCTCGATGAGATCCACCAGCACGGTGGCATCGACCGAGCGCCCGAGCACGAGGGTGCCACCCACGAAGTGCGTCGGCACCAGCGCGGTGCCGAGCCCTGCGTGATGCATCACGGGCAGGAAGTGGAGGTTGACCGAGCGCTCGTCCCAGCCGAGGTTGGCTGACCAGCGCGCGGCGACCGAGAGGTAGGTGTCGTGCGTGTGGGGGATCACCTTGGGGACACCTGTCGTGCCGCCGGAGAGCTGGTAGACGGCGAGGCTCTCAGACGAGAGCGTCGCTTGGACCTCGTCGACCGCCGAGCGGGCCCTGACCGGATCGCCACCCTCGATGAGCCCGTCGAGCGAGGTCACGTCGTCACCGCCTGGCCCACGGACCACGATCCGAAGAGCGATCTCAGGGTGGCGCTCGCTCAGCTCGGCGCTGAGCCCTCCCAAGTCGTAGTCGCGGTAGTCGGCCTGGAAGAGGTGGGCTCGAGCGTGGGTGGCCGCGGTGATCTCGCTCACCTCATGGAGACGGTGGTTCGGGATGCTGCAGACAGGGATCAGACCCGCCTTGAGCACGCCGTAGAAGGCGACGACGGTCTCGAGCTCAACACCGACCTGGAAGACCACCGGATCACCCACCGCGAGACCTGCGTCGAGGAGCCCCAGCGCCACGAGATCGGAGCCACGGTCGAGCTCGTCGTAGGTGAGGGTGCCCTCGACGGAGGCGACGGCGAGAGCTGAGGGCCTCAAGACGGCCGACGCTCGGAACGCCTCGACGATCGTGCGACCGCCCCAGTCGCCCGATGTGCGGTACCGCTCGGCCTCGAGGCCGTAGGCGCTCACCGCTCGAGAGGCAGCACTGGAATTCATCATCAATGTCAATTATTCTACGCTTGAGTTGGCTCGTCAAGGGCCCTCGGATGGGAGGCTCTGCGCTCGTGGTCACGATTGGACAGCACACGCTGACTCCGGTGCTCGACGCTGTCGTTCGCAACGATCCGACCACGCTCTACGCCGGCTCCACCGAGGAGGACTGGTCTCGCTACCCCGAGCACCTGAGCCACGAGGGACGCCTCGAGATCTTCATGGGCGGCTACGTGCTGCAGAGTGGTGATCGCCTGGCCGTGATCGACACCGGCGTGGGTCCCGATGGCTGGATCGCACCGTCGGGAGCGGTGCTCCCCGGCGGGTTCTTCGTCGACAACCTGCGCGTCGCCGGCTTCGAGGTCGAAGACTTCACCGACGTGATCCTCACCCACCTGCACCCCGATCACATCGGCTGGACGTCGAGGGACGGCCGAGCGGTGTTCCCCAACGCCACGTACCGCTGCCACGGTGCCGATTGGCGGTTCTTCGTCGATGAGGCCCAGGGCGACCCGGTGATCCCGCGACTGCTCACGCCGCTCGCCGAGCGCTTCGAGGCCTGGGAGGGCGCCGAGACGCTCTTCACCGGTGTCGACGTGACCCACGCGCCCGGACACACACCCGGCAGCAGCATCGTGGTGCTCTCGTCGAGCTCGGGAGAGCGGGCGATGCTGCTCGGCGACGTGGTGCACTGTCCGGTTGAGCTCCTCGACGACGAGTGGGCCACGTTCGGTGACGTCGATCCGGTCATGGCCAAGGCCACCAAGGCGCGAGTCGCTCGAGAGCTTGAGGGCACCGCCACGATGGTCGGAGCAGCTCACTTCGCCGGCCTCCAGTTCGGCAGGTTGCTCGTTGGTGAACACGAGCGCACTTGGGTTGGACTGGGCTCGTGAGCCCGATTGACGGGTCACCCCGGTGTCCCTAGGATTTTTCAACTGTGTATAACTATGGAGATGAGGCAGGTTCGTGAGTAGTCCAGCGGAGTACGTGAGGCCCTTAGAGGGCAAGGTGGCCGTCGTGACCGGCGGCGCGTCAGGGATCGGCCTTGCCATCAGCCAGCGCCTCGCTCGTGACGGTGCCAAGGTCGCCATCTTCGATCTGAACGTCGAGGGTGCGGAGAAGGCAGCTGCGGAGATCGAGGCCAGCGGCGCCAAAGCGCTCGGCTGCGGGGTGGACGTGGCCAGCCGTGACCAGCTCGAGGCAGGCGTGGCCACCGTTCGCTCGACGTGGGGCCCGATCTCGATCCTGGTGAACAACGCTGGCATCGAAGGCATCGTGCCCTTCGCCGACACCGACATCGAGTTCTGGGATCGGATCTTCGCTGTCAACATCACGGGGACCTTCCACTGCACCCAAGTGGTGCTGCCTGACATGGTCGAGGCTGGCTGGGGACGGATCATCAACGTGTCGTCGTCCTCCGCGCAGCGCGGGGCGAAGAACATGGTCGCCTACGCGTCCACCAAGGGAGCGATGATCTCCTTCACGCGCTCGCTCGCCTTGGAGCTCGGGGGTCAGGGGATCACCGTCAACAACGTGCCTCCTGGCTTCATCGAGACGCCGATGCTGCGGGCCACGGTCGACTCGGGACGCTTCCCTGAGAACTTCATGGAGACCCAGATCGCCCAGACGCCGGTGGGCCGCTCGGGACAACCAGAGGACATCGCGGCGGCCGTCGCGTTCTTCGCCTCGCCCGACGCTGGCTACATCACGGGTCAGACCCTGGGCGTCAATGGAGGTCGGATCCCTTCGTGAGCAAGCTCCTCATCCGCGGCGGAACCGTCATCGACGGCACCGGAGCTCCAGGCTTCCTGGCGGACGTGCGAGTGCGCGACGGTCTGATCGTCGAGGTCGCCCCGTCGCTCGAGAGCGAAGGAGAACCCGAGATCGACGCCTCCGGGGCAGTCGTCACGCCGGGCTTCATCGACTGCCACACCCACGTGGATCCCTCGCTCTTCTGGGACCCTCTGTGCGACCCCTCACCCCAGCACGGCGTGACCACCGTGCTGGCGGGGAACTGCTCGCTGTCGCTCTTCCCGCTCAGCGAGGACTTCATGCACGAGGCGATGGCCCTCTTCTGCCTCATCGAGGACCTGCCGCCTCAAGCCTTTGAGCTCGGGGTCCCGTGGTCGTGGACGGACTACGCCGGCTACCGGGACGCGCTGAGCAAGGACGGCTTGGGCGTCAACGTGGCGACCATGGCTGGTCACACCTTGATCCGCTGGTACGTGATGGGCGACGACGCCTGGGAGCGCACGGCGACCTCAGACGAGGTCGAGGCCATGTGCCAGCTGCTGGACACGAGCATCCACGACGGCGCCTACGGGTTGTCGACGTCGTTCACCGACAAGGACCACGCCGGTCGTCTGGTCCCAAGCTGCCTGGCTGACGACGCTGAGTTCGAGGCGCTCTTGGACGTCCTCGCCACGCACGGGGCGATCCTCGAGTTCATCCCCGACCTCTCTGGCGGCACCGCCGAGGAGGACATCGAGCGGATCGCCAGGCTCACCGGGCCACGCGGGGTGATCAGCACGTGGAACACCATCGCGCAGACCAAGCGCGCTCCTGGACGGTCTGATCGCTTCTTGGCGCAGGCCACACGCCTCCAAGAGGCAGGCGTGCTCATGTATCCCCAGTCGACGCCACGCCCCTTCGACCTGCGCATCGGCTGGGATCGAAGCGTGCTGTTCACCGAGATGACCCAGAGCTGGGCCAAGGTCATCAAGGCAGACCCCGAGGGCAAGCGAGTCCTCCTGACCGATCCGGAGTGGCGAGCGATCGCTCAGGAGGAGTGGGACGCCAACAAGCTCTCGCCCTTCCCCTCGTGGGACATCACCCGTCTCCGCCTGATCGCGGTGAGCAACCCGGAGAACGAGCGTTGGGTGGGCAAGACCCTGGCCGACGTGGTGGCCGAGCGCGGCGGTCACCCCTCTGACGTCATGGCCGACTGGCTGCTCGAGAACGACCTCGATCCCGGCGTCGTCTGCAGCGGGGTGAGCAACGACGTGGTCGAAGAGGTCAGCGAGATCCTCCGACACCCCGCCACCATCATCGGTGCCAGCGACAACGGTGCCCACGTCAACATGTTCTGTGCGGCGGGTGACACGACGCTCTATCTCACCCGTTACGTGCGCGAGCGCGGGGATCTGAGCCTCGAAGACGCCGTGCACCAGATCACCGGTCGACAAGCCGAGACACTCGGCTTCAAGGGCCGCGGCGTCGTCGCTCCTGGGGCGGCCGGAGACCTCGTGGTCTTCGCCCTCGACGAGCTCCGCTGGGAGCAGGACGCGATCGTGACGGACCTCCCTGGCGGCGGCACGAGGCTTCGACGTCCCGCTGGTGGGTACCGCCACACCATCGTGGCGGGCGAGATCGTCCAGAGCGGCGGCACACTCACCGGTGCGCGTCCGGGCCTCCCGATCGGCGTCTGAGCGGGTGGGCGAGAACGAGCGAGAGAGAGGCGAGGGTCGATGAGCGTTGAGGCCCATGACGAGCTGTTCATCGGAGGAGCCTTCATCCCGTCGGGGAGCGGAGCGTCCATCGATCTGGTCAACCCGGCGACCGAAGAGGTCTTCGCCTCGGTTCCCGACGGCGATGAGAGCGACGTTGACAAGGCGGTGGCCGCGGCCAGCAAGGCGCTGCCTGCGTGGCGCCAGACGCCCCCGGCTGAGCGCGCTCGCCTGCTTGGCGCGCTCGCTGGTGGGATCGAGGAGCGCGCAGAGGAGATGGACGCGCTGGTCACCAAGGAGAACGGCGCACCGGGCTACTGGGCGAACTACGTCGGCAGCGGTGGGCGCTTCCTCTATCTCAACGCGGCGAGGCTGGCCTCAGAGTTTCGAGAAGAGGAGATCAGGGAGGCCCCGTCGGGCAGCTCGCTCTTGGTCCACGAGCCCTTGGGCGTCGTAGCGGCCATCGTGCCGTGGAACTCACCCCAGGTGCTGCTGGCCTCCAAGGTGGGGCCAGCCCTGGCGGCGGGCAACACCGTCGTCGCCAAGCCCTCGCCGGAGACCACCCTCGACGCCTACCTCTTGATGGAGATCGCCAAGGACGTCGGCTTCCCAGCCGGTGTGCTGAACCTGCTCTCCGGGGGGCGTGACACGGGCGCCGCCCTGGTTCGCCACCGCGGGGTCGACATGGTCTCGTTCACCGGTTCGACGGTGGCCGGCCGAGCCATCGCCTCGGTCTGCGGTGAGCAGCTCAAGGCGGTGAGCGCGGAGCTCGGCGGCAAGTCGGCAGCCGTGCTGCTCGAGGACGCTGACATCGAGGCCTTCTCCCAGGCGCTCCTGACCGACCTGATCCCGTACTCCGGCCAGGTTTGCTACATGTGCTCGAGGATCGTGGTCCACGAACGTCGCTTCGACGAGGTGGTCGAGCTGCTGAGCACACTGCTCAAGGGCGCTCCGGTCGGTGATCCGACCGACCCGGCCACCCAGGTCGGACCGCTGATCTCGGCGATCCAGCGCGCCAAGGTCGAAGCCCTCATCGCCTCTGGTCTGGCGCATGGTGCGCGTCTGGTGCTGGGTGGAGGACGCCCGGCGGGTCTTGAGCGTGGCTTCTACGTCGAGCCGACGATCTTCGTCGACGTGACCCCGGAGATGAGGCTCTACCAAGAGGAGATCTTCGGCCCTGTGCTCACGGTCGTGCCGTTCGCCTCCGATGACGAGGCAGTCGCGCTGGCCAACGACACCAGCTACGGGCTGTCGGGGACGCTCTTCGGTCAGGACCTCGAGCACGCCAACGCGGTGGCCAGGCGCATCGAGACGGGCCGGATCTCGCTCAACGGCGGTCGAGGAGCGTCGCGCTTCAGCTCGCTGCGCAAGGACAGCGGTCTCGGTACGGTGGGCGACCTGGACTCGCTCGCCACCTTCCTGCAGACCAAGAACATCATCCAGCCGAGCTGACCGCCACGGCTCGCGCCCAGCGAGGCGAGTCGAGGTTGACCCCCCCCACCGCTCAAGAGAGGACACCAGCCACGTGCAAGGCAACCACACATCGTCGAGGCGACCTGGATCTGAGATCAGGGTGACGGCTCCATGAGCGGCCTTCGGATTGCGGCGCTCGTCAAGCAGGTGCCGGCCTTCGTCGAGATGACCTTGGGCCCCGACGGTCGGTTGGTGCGCGAGGGTCTCGACCTCGAGCTCGGTGCGTACTGCCGACGAGCGGTGAGCAAGGCGGTCGAGCTGGCGGAGGCCTCTCTCGACAGCTCGGTGTGCGTGATCACCCTGGGGCCACCCACCGCAGACGACGCACTGCGAGAGGCGATCAAGTGGGGCTTGGACAGGGGTGTGGCCACCCGCGGCGTCCTGGCCACTGACGCCGCCTTTGCCGGCAGCGACACCATCGCCACGGCCCGGGCGCTCGCAGCCGTCCTGGAGCGAGAGGGGCCGTTCGACCTGGTCTTGGCGGGTCGAAACTCGCTCGACTCTGACACCGGTCAGGTACCTCCTCAGGTCGCCGAGCTGCTGGATCTCCCCTTCGCCACCGGGGTCAAGTCGCTTGTCCTGGACGAGGGTCTCCTCAGGCTCGGCTGCGAGCATGACGACGCGTGGGTCGAGCTCGAGGTCGAGCTGCCTGCTTTGCTCAGCTGCGCGGAGCGTCTGTGCGAGCCGGCGAAGGTGCCACCTGAGGGCCGAGCGCTGGTGCCTGCGACGGCTATCACGCTCCTCAAGGCCGACGATCTCGGTGCGGGCCCGTGGGGCGAGCCAGCGAGCCCCACGCGAGTGGGAGCAACCCAGGAGCTGGCGGTCAACCGACGACAGCTGCGTTCGCCTGAGCTCTCGGTGGCCGAGCAGGTGAGCACGGCGGTGCGGCTGCTTGTCGAGAGCGGAGCGCTGGCGGCGGGAGAGCGGAAGGCTCCACGCGAGCTGGCACCGACCGGCGGCCAGGGCCCTCTGGTCGCCGTCCTGGCCGAGCCTGGACGAGATCACCTCACCCAAGAGCTCATGGGCGCTGGCGCCACGCTCGCCGCCACGCTCGGTGGCTCCACGGTGCTGCTGGCCACGGTCGAGCTCACCGCGGAGGAAGCAGGCTCGTGGGGTGCCGATGAGCTCGTCCAGGTGCGAGGAGCAGAAGCCGAAGAGGACATCGCTCGAGCAGTCACGGCCTGGGCTCTCGACGCCGAGCCGTGGTCGATCATCGCGGGGTCGACCGCCTACGGGCGCGAGGTGGCTGCACGCTCGGCCGCTGCCCTCGGTGCAGGGCTCACGGGAGACGCCGTCGACCTGGAGGTCACCGACGGTCGCCTGGTCGCGTGGAAGCCAGCCTTTGGAGGCCAGCTGGTCGTGGCCATCACCGCGACGACACCGATCCAGATGGTCACCGTGCGAGACGGCGTGCTCGACCGGCCCCTCCCCCGTGTCTCGACCGCGTCGAAGAGCGAGATCGTGGTCACGCCGAGGCAGAGGGTCAGGATCACCGCTCGGCACGCCGAAGACTCACTTGAGATCTTGGAGGGCGCAGAGGCTGTCGTCGGGGTGGGCCAGGGCGTCTCACCCGATGACTACAGCGAGCTCGATGAGCTGGTGAGCCTCTTGGGTGCCGAGCTCGGGTGCACGAGGAAGGTGACCGACAAGAGCTGGATGCCCCACGTCCGCCAGATCGGCATCACCGGCCGGTCGATCTCACCTCGTCTCTACGTGGCCATCGGCACGAGCGGCAAGTTCAACCACATGGCGGGCGTGCGCTCAGCGGGCACGGTCCTGGCGATCAACCCTGATCCGGAGGCTCCCGTCTGGGAGACGGCCGACGTGGGGATCGTGGGGACGTGGCAAGAGGTGCTGCCGCTCCTGGTCGAAGAGCTGCGAGACGCCCTCGTTCCCAGCTGAGGGAACCTCTGAGGGCGAGCACCGCTCTTACGAGAGCTCGCGGAGGCTGCCGTCGCTCTGGCGAACGAGGCTCGGTGCGAGCCCCCTGAGCTGCGCGATGACCTGGAGCGCCAAGAGGTCGCTGGATTTCCGAGCGTCGACGATGCCGCCGTTGATGAGCCACAGGTGCGCTTGGCCAGTCGGGCGGCTCATGGTGCGGTACTCGCCGTCTTCAGCCACCCCGACGCAACGGCCGAGGCGTTGCGCCACCTCTGTGCCGAAGAGCGCCTCGACGTCGTTCGACAGGTCGTGGTAGCCGGTGGCGAGCACGATCACGTCGAGCGGGACGACCCCGCCGTCGTCGAGGAGGGCTCCCTGCTCGACGAAGCGCTCGATGCGGTTGAAGTCGAGGATCGTGACGTCGCCGTTGATGATGGCCTCTGAGCAGCCGATGTTGAGGTAGTAGCCCTTGGCCTCGCGGAACAGCTTCATCGACCAACCCGTGTTGTCGTGGCCGATGGTGAGCTTCTGGCCAGCCGTGCGAAGCCCGTCGTGCAGCTCGGCGTGAGACTTCTCGGTGCCCCGCGTGTAGGCCTGGGCGCGGCGGATCATGAGGGGCAGCACCATGGAGCTGCGCACCTGGTCGGCCTCATCGACCGAGACGACGTCGTAGTCGGCGCAGAAGTTGATCTGCTCTTGGATGTTGACCACGCACGCCGGGCCGCGCTGGGCCATGGTCGGGTGCGCACCGTTGTTGAAGAGATCGAGGCAGATGTCGTGGGCCGTGGTCGACGAGCCCACGACCATCACCTGCTGGCCCTGGTGGTCGGCACCGCTCTTGAAGCGAGACGAGTGGAGGACCTCTCCAGCGAAGTCGTCCAAGCCCTTGAGCTCAGGGATCTTCGGCCGTCCGCCGACGCCGCCGACGGCAAGGACCACGTGCTTGGGATGCATGACGCGTGTCGTGCCGTCGGGCAAGCGAAGGGTGATCGCCCACTCGCGAGCCTCTTCGTCGAAGAACCCTCCGAGCGCCTCGGTCGAACCCCAGAAGTTGAGGTTCATCATCGTGGCGTAGCTGTCGAGCCAATCGGCCCACTGGTCCTTCGGCGTGAAGCTCCCCCAGTGCTTGGGCAACGGGATGTAGGGCAGGTCGTTCATGCGCGTGTGGGTGTGCAGCGCCAAGGTCTCATAGCGGCTCCGCCACATGTCGCCGGGGTGCTCGTTCTTCTCGACGATCAGGTACGAGATGCCCTTGCGCTCGAAGCGCGCTCCGACGCTGAGCCCCGAGTGGCTGCCGCCCACGATCAGGACGTCGGGGTCTCGATCGGTGAAGCTTGACTTCGCCTCGGTCCACTCGCTCCAGGTCTGGCCGGGGTAGGCCGGATCAAAGCCGAGTCGCTCGTGACGAGCGGGAGCCTCGGGAGCCGCGTCCAGGGCCACGAGCGCGGTGGCGACCAGCTGAGCTCGCATCCCGAGGCGAGCGGCCTCGTCGGAGACGAGGCGAGCGAAGCCCTTGCCCGTGCCCACCTCCGTGCGGAAGGTGAAGAACGCCTCGATGACCGCTTGGCCGAGGAAGTCGGCGTCCCTCGGAGCAGAGCGATCAGGGTCGAGGGCCAGCTCGGTGAGCTGCGCGCTCGCAGCCGACGGCACCATTGCCGTTCGCACCGCGTCGCGGCCCCAGAACTGGCAGGTGTCCCAGGTCAGCGCGGCCATGTCCCGCCAGTAGGACTCTTCGAGGAAGAGCTCGTCGAATCCATCTTCGTCGTGCTCGCCAAGAGCGTGCTCAAGGGCACCAAGCCAGGCGATCGCTCGCGCCTCCAAGGAGGGCTCTTCGACCGGGTCGGTCTCCTGCGTCGTGAGGTGCTGTGTCATGGCTGTCGTGACCTTCGGTTGGCTGGTGTCTGCTCGTCCGTAACAGGTGCGTGGCTCAGGTCGAGCATCAGTGCGGTCTCAGCTGGTGACGGCGGGCTCCTCCGCCGGCTCATGCGGTGTGGCGTCGAAGTACCCTCGCTCGGTCAACGTCTCGATGGTCGAGCGCCCACAGGCTCGAAGGTGCTCGACAGTCACGAGGGCGGCAGCGTCCTCGTCGTTGTTCGCCAGCGCCTCGAGCATCTGGGCCCGGTAGGTCTCTTCGATCTCGAAGTACGACGGCGTCGTGAGGTAGAGCCACGCCGGCAGGGCGCCGCCTAAGAAGCCGAGCACGGAGAGCATCCGACGAGAGGTCCCCTCGCTGTTGATCACCAGGTAGAAGTCCCGGTTCAAGAAGGTGATGTCGCCGGGGTCCTCCGTCGCAGCGATGGTGGCGTGGATCGTGGTCAGCTCACCGAGCCTCTCGGCCGAGATGTTCTTGGCCGCACGACGAGAGACCAGCGAGAACGCCAGCGCTAAGACCTCATAGTGGTCTTCGATGTCGACCGCCTCGAGGCTGGCCACGTAGGAACCTCGTCGAGGGATCGAGACGACGAAGCCCTTCTGAGCGAGCTCGATGAGCGCCTCTCGCACGGGCAGGCGGCTGATGCCCAAGATGGCTGCGATCTCGTCCTGGTCGACCTTGGCTCCCGGCCGAAGGCGCCCCGAGACGACGCCCTCGCTGATGTAGCGCTCGGCGATGTCCTTGAGGTTCGGATGGGGCACGCTTGCCCCCGCGCCTGGCGCCACCGACGCCTGGGCGCCGCTCCGCTCAATCGCGTCGAGCTCAGAGACCTCCGCCACCTTCGTGAACCGACCTAGGACGTGGCGAAGGGATCGGCGTCATCCCACGTGCCTTGGATCGGTCCCATGCCGCCGCCGACGGGGTAGAACTGGCGCTGGGCGTAGAGCTCGAGGGCGATCCCGTGGCTGAGCTCGTCAAGCATCAGCCGCTTCCAGTTCTGGGTGAACAGACGTCGGGTGAAGCGAGTGGCCATCGGAGGGCGTCGGGCGATGTCTCGGGCGATCTCGTAGGCACGGTCGAGGAGGGCATCTTGGGGATGGACCTCGTTGACAGCGCCCCACTCGAGAGCCTTCTCGGCGGTGATGCGCTCGTTGGTGAGGAGGAAGTAGTGGGCCCTCGTGGGACCGATGATCGCAGGCCACATGATGTGCTGGCCGTCACCGGGGACCATCCCGCGTGGAAAGTGCGGCCCGTCATCGAACCAGGTGGTGTCTGACGCCAGCACCACGTCGCAGAGGAGTGGCACCTCCGAGTGCATGTTGCAGGGTCCGTTGATCGCCGAGATCATCGGTACGTCGATGTCGAGCAGGTTGTTGAGCATCTGACGACCGAACCAAGACAGGTTGTCCATGAACTCAACGCTCGGGGCCCAGCCCATCGTGGGGGCGGGCGTGTCGACGTTGGCGCCCTTGGCCAGGAAGCCCCAGTCGGCGTTGTAGTTCTCGCCGGTCCCGGTGTGGATGACGACCTTGACTGCCGCGTCGCCTGCGATGTCGGCGAACACGTCGGCCATGTCGTTGTGGACGTCAGCGTTCCAGATCAGGGGCCCGTCGTCGCTGTGGCAGCGCATCAGCAAGATGCCGTCGTCGTCCAGCTCCAAGTGGAAGTTCTCGTAGCTGTCCTTGTACTGCTCGAACGTCGTGCGCTTGGCCATGGTCCCCCGTCTCGCTCTCTGAACTGTCTGCTCGGGGGCGACGCCAGCATCGAGGATCGACACCGATGTCGGGCATCACCACGATGCTGATGTTCCCCGAATTTGGATATCGTATAACTATCTTCATCCCCCTGTCAGACGCCGTATCAGCAGTCCGCAGCCGCGAAGCGAACCGCGCCAGCGCACACGGGCGGGCCACCGAGAGGTAGAGCTCGGATCGATAGGATCAATGGTGTCGAATTCTCGACGCTCCTGCTCACCAGCCCGAGCGCCCCGAGGACCACCGAACCGCGACGAGATCGAGAGGGACACCATGGCCAAGCCCTCGAGCCGACGATTCCAGAGTGCGGCGAACGACATCTTGTCGGCCGCTGCGAGGCTCTTCGATGAGCAGGGCTACGGCCAGACCTCACTCCAGGAGATCGCCGATGCCGTCGGCGTCTCTCGGCCGTCGCTCTACCACTACTTCTCGTCGAAGGAAGTGATCCTGGCCGCTCTGGTCGATCGCGCCACGCTGAGGCGTGAGGAGATCATCGCCGAGGTCGAGGCCGACACCGGCTCGGCCGTCACGAGGCTGCGGAGCGTGCTTCGGCTGGTCGGTGAGGCGACGGGGACCAACCCTGCGGGCCTTCGGATCGCACTCGACAACGAAGGTGCGCTCGCTGACGAGGTCCGACGTCGCAGCGCGCACTCGCGTCGGCTGCTCTTCGACCTCCTCGCCTCGATCGTGGCCGACGGCGTCAACGAGGGCTCGCTCCGACCCATGGACGAGCGCCAGGTGGCAGCCACGCTCATCGCCGCCCTCACCGGACTCCAGTACCGAGCCATCGGGGGCGTCGAGATGAGCCCCGAGCTCACGGCCCAGCTGCTCGAGGAGATCATCGTCAGCGGGCTCTGCCAACCAGCAGATCGCCAAGCTGCGAACCTCGACGATGCACTCCAACTGGTCCGCCAAGATCTCGAGCTCGTCGAGCGCCATGCGCGCGACGCGACCTGAGCAGCACCCCTCGCGCGACGTGGTGCGCTGAGAACGACGAACGAGAGGGCGTCGAGGACGCCGGTGAGGAGTGAGTGATGTCGAGTGAGCCGAGGAGCACGCATCGCACGGCGCGGATGAGGCCGCTGCCCCGAGAGGAGTGGAGCGACGAGGCCGTCGAGGCCATCGGCGTGCTGCCACCCGAGATGCAGCCCCAGGAAGGGGCGATGATCAACTCGCTTTCCATCCTGGCCATCGAGCCAGGCTTGGCACGCGCTGATCTCGGCTTGAGCTTGTACCTTCGCTTCGAGTCGGGGCTGACACCTCGAGCGACCGAGCTGCTCGTGTTGCGCACGGCATGGCTGCGAGGCGCTGAGTACGAGCTCTTGCGACACGCTCGCAAGGCTCGGCGAGAGGGGTGGTCAGACGAGGACCTGGCTCGGATCACGCTCGGCTCGAGTGCGACGGGGTGGGGATCAGGAGAAGCCACGCTGCTCAGAGCAGCCGAGGAGATCCACGAGAGCTCCGTGGTCAGCGACGAGACCTGGGCTGAGCTGGCGGGTACCTACACCGACAAGCAGCTCCTCGACATCCTCTTCACCATCGGCACCTACACACTGCACGCCGTGGTCTTCAACTCGATCGGCCTCCAGCCCGAGGCAGATCTGCTGCCCTATCCAACGGTGACGTGAACGAGCGGGTTGGAGCGCTGTCGAGCACGCGCAGTGAGCGCCAGGGCTCGCCCGTCCCACTGGGGACGCCTGGAGCGACCGTGTAGAATCTTGTACGGCGTATGATTTCTGCGTGTCGGCGCCTGCTGAGCGGGCGCAGGGGCACCTGGCGTTGAGCTGGAGCGGCACAGGAAAGGCTCGAGGATGACCATCGACTTCACCAAGCACACCGAGACCGAAGCAGCGGGCATCGACGAGTTCGAGAAGCCCGAGGTCGGCACCTGGACGGAGGCTTTCGGCCTTGACTTCTCGCCGGTCGACGCCAGCGACAACTTCGATCCCGAGTACTACGAGCTCGAGCGGGAGGGGATCTTCAAGCGCTCGTGGCTCCACGTCGGCCGCGAGTCGGATCTGCCTCGCAAGGGCACCTTCTTCACCCGTGAGCTCGATGGCCTCGGCTACTCGGTCATCATCGTGCGAGGTCTCGACGACCGCATCAGGGCGTTCCACAACGTCTGCTCGCACCGTGGCAACCAGCTGGTCTGGGACGAGGCGCCTCAGAACGAGACCAAGGGCAACTGCCGCCAGTTCACGTGCAAGTACCACGGCTGGCGCTACGACCTCGAGGGCAACATCGACTACGTCCACAACGCGCCGGAGTTCCGGGGGCTCGATCCCGACAAGCTCCACCTGCCCGAGATCGCCTGTGATACCTGGGCGAACTGGATCTTCCTCAACTTCGAGAAGGAGCCACGACAGACGCTGCGCGAGTTTCTCGGCGACGATCTGGTGAAGCTCGAGGCCTACCCCTTCCACAAGCTGACCGAGACCCACCGCCTCGAGGCGGTCGTGAACTCGAACTGGAAGCTGTTCATCGACGCTTTCGCGGAGTTCTACCACGTGCCCTACGTGCACGCGAAGGTCAACAACCCCCAGGCTGAGCCGGGCGGCGACAAGATCCCCTTCATGCTCCCCCACATGCAGGCCTTGGGGAAGCATCGGATGCTCTCCTCGGGTGGCCAGTACGCCAACAAGAAGAATCGGGGCCAGCTCCCCTCCCAGTCGGTCTTCAAGGGCAGCCTCTACGGCCCGGCCGAGAAGGCCGACCTCGGTGACCTGGGCGAGGCCTCCAACCCGGCCCGCCTCGGCGGCTGGGGCATGGACATGTGGCACCTCTATCCGAACTTCGTCATCTTGACGTGGTCGCAGAACACCGTGGTGACCTACACCTACTGGCCGCTTGGACCCGACAGCCACCAGTTCATCTTCGACTACCACTTCGTGCCTCCGAAGAACGCCAGCGAGCGCTTGACCCAGGAGATGATCGTGGCGGTGTCGAAGGACTTCGCCCTCCAGGACGCCAACGTCCTCGAGGCGGTGCAACGACGGATGAAGTCAGAGGCCCGCACCGAGTTCCAGTACAACGACCAAGAGGTCCTGCTCCGCCATCTCCACCACGTGGTGCGCCAAGACGTCGAGGCGTACCGCCTTGAGCGCGAGGCTGACGCGTGAGCGAGACCGCCATGCTCCCGCCGCAGTTCGCCGACCTCGAGCACTTCGCGCCCAAGTGGTGTCGAGAGACCGAAGAGGAGCGCTACTCGCTCCGCCTCGGGGCCACCATGGATGAGCTCCAGGACTTCTACGACGCTGCGCTGCCCCTCGGCGAGGAAGCCCAGGCCTATCTCGACAAGTTCGACCTCTACGACCTGCCCGACCAAGAGCTGAACCTGCTGCGCCTCATGTTCGCGCTCATCGTGATCGTCTTTCCCGTCGAGGCCTTCCGCCAAGCCAAGGTGCCCGACACCGGCTCGACGTATCTGACCAAGACGATCGATCCCGGTCCCTGAGCCCACCTCAGCCTGAGCCTCACGCGATGGGGCCCTTCACGACCTGACGCTTCGCGCGTTACGCAACCACCACCAAGGAGGACTCGACAGGTGTCGGATCTCGCGGACAAGTTCACGATCGTCGAGGAGTTCGTCGCCGAGGGAGACGCAGAGAGCCACCATCACCTCGTCGACTACGAGACCCAGAAGTTCATGACCAACCTGTGGTCGGCCTATCTCGTCAAGGTGAGAGAGCACCTCGACGAGAGCCCTGTGCACCCGGCGATGCGCAGGGTCTCCTACTCGCTCGACGGCGAGGCGTTCCC
>Ga0075017_100000857_pt1 | contig 17870 bp, 10 predicted proteins | sample AleBraG_ABR_2012_FD_71475 | JGI IMG/M metagenome (GOLD analysis project Ga0075017, IMG submission 71475) | Freshwater sediment microbial communities in response to fracking from Pennsylvania, USA - Alex Branch Run_MetaG_ABR_2012 | ecosystem: Environmental > Aquatic > Freshwater > Creek >... | reverse complement strand
GGGTCTGGGCGCGGGCCAGCTATCTGGTGACCAGCCCCTGGCGGACCGCCAGCGTGGCGACCTGGAGGCGGTTGTGCGCCCCGGTTTTGACGAGCACGCTCTGAATGTGGGACCGGGCGGTGCTCCTGGCGATGTGGAGCTGCTCAGCGATGTCGCTGGTGCCACGGCCTTCGACGATGAGCTTGAGCACCTCGGTCTCACGCGGAGTTAGCTGGTAGCCGACGCCGGGGGATTCGCGGCGGTTCGGGGGCGCCGCCGGCTGGCTCATCGCCGCCCGCAGCAGCTTCGGATCCAGGGCGACTTCGCCGTTCATCAGGTGCTCGATCGCGTCCAGCACACCCGCAATGCTGTCCTGCTTGCGGACGAACCCGAGCGCGCCCGCCTCGAAGGACTCGCGGATCGCGGTGGGATCGGTGGAGGCCGACAGCACCAGCACTTTGGTGGACGGCGCCTGCTGAGCGACTCGTCGGACCGCTTCGATGCCGCCGCCGCCGGGGAACCCGAGGTCCATGATGCACACGTCCGGTTGCAGCATCGCAGCGGTGTCGGCCACCGTTAGCGGGTCAGTCAGGGCGCCGACCACATGATGGCCATGTCCGTCCAACGAGGCGGTCATGGCGTCCAGCAGCAGCTGGTGGTCGTCGCACAGCAGCAGGTTCACGTCTGCGGACCGCCGTTCGGCCCGCTGGCCGCCGCCAGGTGCAGGCCCACCCGGACACCGCCCATGGTGCTGGCGCCGATCTCGATGGTCCCCCTGGCCGAGATGACCGCCTGGGCTACCACGGTCAGCCCGAGACGGCTCCCGGCTTGCACGCGTCCGAATCCGGGGCCGTCGTCCTCGACGACCACCCGCACACCACCGTCGGGGTCGCGGCCCACGTCGATGCGTACGTGCCCCGTCGGGCCCGCTGCACGCATCGCGTTCTGGACCAGGTTCGTCATCGCGCGTCGTAGCGCGGTCCGGTCCGCGGTGACCACCGCCGGGGCGGGCGCACTAACTGCGACGACGCCCCGGTAGCCGCTCGACGCGGAGGCGACCGCCGCCCGGGTGGCGGCTGAGACGTCGGCGCGGCCGGGAGAGGTCGGATGCGGAACCGCCGGATCGCTGGGTTCAGGTTCGGTATTTGGCGGCGATACGGCTTCGGCGGCCATCAGTAACTCTGCGATCCAGCGGGTCTCGACGCCGAGCTGGGAGAAATGGACCATGACGTCGTCGGGCAGGTCGTGCCGTTCCGCGAGAATTTCCGTAAGCAGGCCGATCGCCAAAACTGGTTGGCGCAAGTCGTGAACCAGTGTGCGCAAGGCAAGGACCTGCGGGTCAGCACTCGCACTACGGTCAACGGCCGCGTCTGACACCGGTGTCCCTCCCATCGACCCATACCGGCGCCCTGCCCCCAAGGCACCACGCGTCGACAGCCGTTCTCCCGCCCCTAGCCATCAACGAGGTCGTGGTTCACCATGCACGTCCATTGCGTCTCGCGCAATGGCCTTTCGGACCGTCCGCGGTTAGTCTTTTCGTTGTTCCTCACCGCCAGTAGACACATATGCGCCACGGGTGACCATCAGGATCGCGAGGCGGCCACGGGCATGATCAGGTAGTCACCGGTTGTTCACAGAAAGTCACCCAGCCGCCCCCCGATTCCCCGGACGGGCGACGTCTTTGGACGGATGGTCCTGACTCGGTCACGGTGGGTGAAGGCCTCGCTGAGGTCCCTGACCGGCGTTGGTTCCAGTCGAACTTTCCACGCTCGAAGCGCCCCAGCGGCGGCCGCCCCGCTCTTGCGTCCTTTCCACTGCTGCACTTTGCACACCTCCGCCACACGCGGAGGAGAGAATCATGCGCAAAGCACAGGATTGCACTCTTTGAATTCACTGCGATACAAACTTCTCCGCCTGGATATCGTGCACCGCTGCTCGCGCAATATCCGCTGGTCGGTCCGCAGGAGAATGCGGCGCGGACCGACGCATATATTTGGCAACGGCTCACCGGTACTTCCTTGAAGCAACTCCGGGATCATCGCCCAGGTCTCTGACCTGGGCGATCGGGGCTCCGGACGGTCAGAGCGTTTTGCGGCGGCGCGGTCCCGATCGTTGTGCGCCCGGCAGTGCTTGGTCACCGGCCGGCGTGACACCGCGGCCGAGCAGGTCGCGACTGCGCGCACGACGGTCGAAGCCATGCCCCGACTGGGGTCACCTGACAGGACCGATCGCACCCGGCCGCACTACCGCCCCGTCGCCCTCGCAGGAGCGCGCGCGACCGTCCTAACGGCCTTGGTGATGTGGGGCCCTGCCCGGTCGGTGGCGACCGACAATGAGTTCGCCCAGCCAGTGTTCACGGAGGAGAGGCTCTTCGTCGTCGACGAGCCCGGTGTGCTGTACGCCTCTTGCCTCTGAGACCCCATCGTCGTTGGGATCCCTGCCCGGTGTGGACCGGGTCAGCCAAACGGTCTTGGAGGGTTACGGAGTGACCTGGATATGGGCCAGGTACTGCGTCTGCGGGTCAGGGGTGTCGTTCCACCAGGTCGCACCGCTGGCCAGACAGCGGGAGTCTTGCGCACGATCGATAGCCAGGAAGTATGACCCAGGCGCTGTCGGAGCCGTCTCGCTGAAAGCGACTGTCCCGGTGGTAATGGTCGCGCCGGGCACCCCGTCGTAGAAGCACTGGTCCGGTGCTGCGTTGGCGAAGCCCACCTCGAGCTGCTCCCGGCAGGTCGGACACGCTGTGTCCCTGACCTGATACGTGACCTGCACTTGGAACTGGCTGCCCACATGCACGGTCAGCTCGCGGTCGGGTCCGCTGTTCAGTTGGATGGTGGACAGCCTCACCTGACCGTCGATGAGGACGTTCGGCTTAACCTGCACCCGGCCCAAGTATTGCGTGTCTGGGTCAGGACGGCCGTTCCACCACAGCGGCCCAGTGGCCAAGCAGCGGGAGTCGTACGCCCGGTCGAAGGCCAGGAAGTACGAGCCGGTGACAGACGCGGCAGTCTCGGTGAACGTCACCGTCTGGCTGACCCCGGTCGGGCCCGGGATGCCGTCGAAGATGCACTGGTCGGGCGCCTGGTTTGCGAAGCCGACCTCGACTTGCTCTCGACATGATGTGCATCCCGGGTCGGTCAGCCGCAGATGAAGCTGGATTGTCAACGGTGTGCCGGGCAGGACGTTGCGTTCGCTGTCTCCACCGTTGATGTGGACGTTCTGGATCCGTGCGGTGCCGTCAACCACGGTGTAGGCACCGGCTGGCGGCGTTAGCGCTAGAAGGAGGGAGGCCACCGCAATCCCAACGGTGAGGGCGGTGACCGTACGCAGTATCTGATGCATGTGGTGCCCCTCCCGCTGATCCGGCGCGGGGCACCGGACCCACCGATCACTCGTTGGTTGCCTACAGTGCCGGGGTGCTCGCCGGCGTCTCGCAGTACACGTTGCCGTCTTGGCTGGCAACGATCAGCTCGTTGTTGCCTATGACCGGCCCGGCCGTCAGGCGGCCCGAGGTGTGGAAGATGAAGTTGGCGTTGTCGGTGGCCCAGGTCCCCACCGACCGGAAGCTCAGCTCGGCGCCGCCGGAGTAGCTGACTTCTATCCGATTCACTGTCGCGGCGATGGCCCCGACGACGCCCCCCTTGTTGAACTCCGGCAAGGTGGCCAGCCGCACGCCGGTCTTAAGGGAGAGGGCGGACATCCGGCCCGTCGCGTCACCGATGTAGATGGTGCCTGCGGAGATCGCCGCGGTGGCCGACACCGGGCCGGACAGGTGCGTGGTCCACAGCGCTGCTCCCTTGCTCTCGCTCAGCGCCACGAACGTGCCGTTCGCGGATCCGACATACACCCTCTTGCTCATCAGGCTCGGGCTGGCGCTGACCGCTCCCCCAGTCTGGTAGCTCCAGACCTGGGCACCGGAGGCCACCTTCCACGCGGTGACAGCGCCGGACCCGTCACCCACGAGCGCCAAGCCGGTGGCCGGGTCGACAGAGACAGCGTCGTGGATCGCGCCGCCGAGAGCGACCTGCCATAGCTGTCCGCCGTCGCTCTCACGCAGAGCGAGCAGCAGACCGCTGGTCGTGCCGACGAACAGCCGTCCGCCAGCCACGGTCAGGGCACCGTCGACCGGGCCGGGCAGCGAAACGGACCACAGGAGGGTCCCGTCGACGGTCGAGACCGCGTCCAAAGTAGTACCCGCCACGAAGTACGCCGTCCCCGCGTCGAGCACGGGTGAGGTGGTAATGCTGGCGCCCGCGCTGTAGGTCCAGACCAGGCCACCGGTCTGCAGGACCAGCGACGACAGCTGGCCGGACGCATCGGCCACGTAGACACGGTTGTCGTAGATCGTCGGGCTGTACACCAGGGGCGCACCGTCCGGGTACAGCCACGCACGCGTGAATGTGTACTTGGCCGCTGGTGAGGACAACGACAGGGTCTTGTCGTTGGCCTGGAATCCGGTGTGCATGGCGCTCTGCGAGACTTGCGTCCAGCTGTTGGTCACGTCGACCCCGAAGCTGGCCGTGAGCCCGGACGACAGGCCGGTGACTGTCAGCAGCGCCGGCCCGTACGGCGAATAGGCCACCGGCAGAATTGTGGTGGCCTGCAGGTCTCCGGACGCGTCGGCGGTCAGCGTGGCGATCGACGTGCCCCCCAAGACCACTGCCAGCTGCTCGCCGCTGCTGAAGTTACCGCCAGTTAGGGACAGCGGCCCGCCCGGTGCGAGCACGGTCTGGCTGGGCGTGACGTAGGCGATGGAGGTGAGCTGCGACACAGCGAAGCTGACCGACGCCCCAACTGGGTCGGCGGGCCCGGCGCTCGAGACGGTACGGGCGTAGGCCTTCATCGAGGCGCCATCCGGGCTCACCGGCAGGCTGAGCGACCAGTCCGAGGCTGGCTGTCCGGCACTGACCAGATCTGCCGGGCTGTACACCGGACCGCCGACCCACGTTGAAGTGTCCGCGTCCCACCAGGGACCGGTCGCCCCGTCGAGCTGGACGGCCACTTGAACCGAGCCCACGCCGACCGGGTCGGTGGCCGACCCCGTGACAGTAACCGCCCCGTTCGGGTTGGCGAGGATGGCCCCGGGCGTCGGGGATCTGATAGTCGTCGTCCCGCCGGCACTGTTCCCACCGCCGACGGCCAGGTCGTAGACGAATCCATCGGACGACGCAACGACGATGTTCCCATCGGCCTCGGCGGGTGAGCTGGTCACGTACCCCTTCGTCTGAAGGGAGTACAGCTCGGTCCCAGTGCTCAGGCTTAGCAGCCGTACAGCGCCGCCGAGGTCGGCGACAGCGACCACCTCCCGACCAGCAGGACCCACGATCGCCGGCGAGCTCAGCACCTCGCTGCCGTTGGGCTCAGCGACCGCCCAGAGCACCTTGCGGGCGACGACGTCATAGGCCATCACTCCAGCGGAGGTCCCGAAGACCAGCACGCTGCCGTCGAGGGCCGCAGTAGAGCGGCCGATGGTCCGGCCCGACCCGTAGTAGGTCGAGAAGTCGAACGTCCACAGCAGGTCGCCGGTGGTCAGGTCGACGGCATAGAGGACGCCGTCCTTCCCGGGGTCGTAGACAACCCCGTCGCCGACGCCGTTGGCGCCTGGCGGGGAGATGGTGGCACCGGCGGCGAAGTCGTTGTCCCCCACGAACGGCGACGTGATGGACCAGGCGGTGGCCCCGGTCACCGCGTCCACCGCATAGATCGAGTCATCGGGGTCGGAGGTACCCATGATCGCCAGGGCCCGCCCGTTGGCATCCGTGCCGTACGCGATCGGGTTCCACGGCCCCGACTGAGGCTCAGGGGTGACCGAGAAGCTGACCTGGCAGTTGGCTGCAGTCACCGCGAGCAGGGGGCCGAGCGTGGTGGCGTCATCGAGGACTCCTTCATAGATTGTCAGTTCGCCACCCGGCCCGACCCCATATGTCGGGCTCGAATCGAGCTTGCCGCTCACCGGTACACTGCACTCGGGAACCCCAGTGTCGGCGTTGAGCTTGAACAGGGTCGGGTTGACCTCCGTCCCGACCCAGAGCGACCCGGCCACCACCAGGGGGCTGGCCACCATCGGGTAGCCCAGCGACCGCGACCAGACGATTCGCCCTGTGGACAGGTCCATCGCCTCGACATCACCGGAGTCGTTTGTCGAGTACACAAGGGTCTCGTCCAGACCAGCGCTGTAGGCAACCACTGGTGAGCTCAAGACCGGGGCCATCGTCTGCATCATCCAGTGAACGCCTAGGGAGCCAGCGTCCGTCGTCGACAGCGAGGGGTCGGTGCTCAGGCCGGTCAACTGCGGGTTTCCGTGCAACTCCGGCCACGAGCTCCAGGCGTCCGCGCTGGACGTCGTCGCCCGCGCCACTACGTGGAGCCCGACGGCAGCACCAGCTGGCGCCTGGGTGGCCGTAATCAGCGCGGCAGACACCAACCCCGCCGTCAGGCACGCGCGGGCTCGAGCCAAACAGCCCCTACCCATCTTGACCCCCACCACTGCACTCACCGGGCACCGTAGCGATCAGCGGATCACTGGCAACGCGCACCGGCCTGCTGATCACCCGTTTGCTGGATCCGATAACCACTTCCGTAACCGAATCACAGCGAACAGTGAACGATTCGGACGTTGTTGGGGCCGGGCAGTGAGATCGGACGGTGACGGTCCGCCCAGGTCTCAACGCTGCGGTCGACATTCTACGGCGAGCCGCGTTTCGTCCAGATTACGTATCCAGCAGCGGCTGTCGGCGTTTGTTGCACCACACGGCCGCCCGCATAACTCGAACGGCCTCTCATAGCCGATGACGGAGTACAAGCCGTTCTGACTTCTACCAGGTCACTGAGGCGCTTTCTCGTTAGCCATAGAGCTTCGGATGGAATTCGGCAATATCGCCGGTCCTGGGCGGCACGATAAGATCCATCACGCTCACGACTCATCGCCCCAGAGTTTCGCGACTCAGGCATCGGGCAATCCCAGGATCGTGGGGATCGCCCACCAGGAGGGAGCCCGCCCGCTCGTTCACCGCATCACGGCGGACTGATCGGCGCAGGCACGCCTTCGTCCATGGTGCACGAAGGTCAGTCGACGCTTCTTACCCCGAACCCTAGCGTGGCCTTGTACTCCCTCACAAACGGACGCCGCAGACGGGATCGCACTTTGGTTCGCCGGTCCGGTTGCGACCCGCTCGGTAAGCCGGTGATCTCGTCGTGGATGGCGGCGAAGAGGACAAGACGTTCGACTTCGCTCGGAAGCGAGTCGGTACGTTGAAAATAGCGCCGCAAGATACGTCCCGTGAGCCGCTCGGCAGCGGCTGGGGCAACACCATGAGCCTTGGCATATGCCGAAAGTTCCACGGCGTGTGCTTCGACCAGACTCGCCCAGCGTTGACGCGGCGTATCCACTTCGACGTCAACCCTCCAAATATCATCGGGCGATGGGGCGAGAGATCGACGATCCCATCAATCTAGATCGACGTCCAGCGAGTTCGCACAACTTCAAATGGACGGCTACTTGCGGTAACCCACTGGTCCGAAAGAGTTAAGGTCAGGCGGTACGGGGCGAAGCGGCTGTACGTTCATGCAGATGCCGAAGCAGGCCGTCTGGCCGGTCGACGGGCTGCGACCGCGAGAGATGGATCGCGCTCCGTCTGTCCCTTCCGCCGGGTACGTGTGGCACGGCAACCGGTACGTCGAAGACAGCTGGACGCGTTCCCGGCTTCGGCGACTCGCGGAGACGGCGGCTCGCGCGGCAGCGACGGCGCCCCGGTCCGTAACTCAAGGGTGGACCAGGTCGACCCCACTCCGCGCCGTTGGCCGTCTGGCAGGCAGGTCCTCCGGGACCACCACGTCGTAACCGCGACGACGACGGCTCGCACCATGCCCAGACGATCCACCTGCTCTTGCCCCCGCCCAACGTGGCGGTGCGTCGGCAAGATTAGGCGGCGGGCATCGAGTCAGTCCTGCCGGAGACGGCGTGACGTCCTCTACCGGCGCCGGCGACGGAGTTCCTTGTCGGCAGCAGGACAAGCGCGAAGACTCCCAGCCCGACCACGCCAACCAGAACGGTCCTCCCGAGCAGCTCCAGCCGCGACCAGTCACCATTCAAGTCCAGCACGATGGAGCCGAGCACCATCGCCCCACCGCAGGCACCGGCAGCTGCTGTTGTCCACAGCATATTGACAGCGAGCCGTCGGTCCATAACCGGACCCAGCAGGCGGTGCAGGTGCCACCATGCATGGGCGACGTTGACGTACTGCGACGCCGAGAACGCGACAGCCACACCGATCAGCGCCGCAAGGCCGCTCCGGTGCTCGAACGGCAGCACCAACACAGGTAGCAAGGCCAGGTTGGCCACCACCCCGTACACGCTGTTGCGCCACGGGATCTTCATCGACAGTCGGGCGTAGAACGGCGCAAGCAGCGCACGCTGCTCCGCCTGCCCGACCAGGCTGAACGCATACACCGCCAAACAGGTGCCAAGAGCGAGCGCGTCGGTGCGGGTGAACTGGCCGCGATGGAAGACCACGAGCGCGCCAGGTCGACCCAGCACCACGATCAGCACGGTGAGCGGCAGTGACAAGCGCAGCATGAGCGCCATGCCGGTTCTAGCGAGCTGGAGGACTTCGTCTGTCGCCCGCCGCTCCCAAGCCTCGGTCAAACGGGGCAGCAGCACGACCATCACCGACCGAAACAACACGGTCCCCCCGATGGCGCTGATCAGGCGGTTGGAATAGTTCAGAATGGTGATCGAGCCCGCCGGCAGGAACGAGATCATCATCTGCTCCACAACCCGTACGAGCGGGTTCAAGGCCGCGGCAGCCAACGGCCTAGCCGAAACGCGGGCCACAGAAGCAAGCTCGGGGTCACGCAGCGCCAGTGTAGGAGTCAGCCGCAGACCGACCAGACTGGCCATGCAGGCCATGAAGATCAGCTGGACGAGAGCCCCCACCACATACGCCCACGCAGCCACCGCGACGCGGTGGGGCGACCAGACGATGACGATTGCTGCGGCCAGCCCGTTCATCACGATACCCATGGCGGCCGGAACGCCAAAGCGATGCCGGGAATTCATGTAGCTTCGGAACACTTCCGCCCCGGTCACCAGCGGGATGAGCCAGAACATGATCCTGGCTAGCGCTGCTGCACGCTCGATGTTCGGCGCCGACATGCCAGGTGCGGTGATGGCCATCAACGGGTACGCCAGCAGCATCCCCAGGCCGGCCACGACGGAGCCAGCAACGAGGCTGCCAAACAGCACAACCGACACTGAGCGGGAGAACGCGCGAGTGGTCTTGTGGATCTGCCAGCGGGAGAACATCGGGACCAGCGCCTGGTTGGCCCCGGCCATGATGACCGCGGTCAGGCCGACTGGAAGCCTCATCGCAACGAACAGTGAGTCGGTTGCCGGCCCCGCGCCGAACGTGGCCGCGATGGCCACATCCAGAAGGAGACCCGCTGCGATGCCTCCGAGCGCACCCAGGCTCGTGGTTGCCGCGTTACGCCCTAACCTGCGGGGCTGGGGATGCTCAGGTTCCGGATTCGGGGGCGCCGCTCGCAGTGGAGCGTCGTTGCCTGACGTCACTGTGACGGCCCGTTGACCGTTCGTCCGACCCCGGCTTCCAGCCTGCCGGTTAGCTCGTCGCACAGCGCCCGGATCCGCTTGTCGAGCACTAGCGGGCGGCCTGCCGACGCCGACCGGGCGTCGACATGCGCTATGAGATGGGGGGCGTAGGGAAAGCCGAGGAACATGCACAGAGCCCGCATCGACACCTCAGGCTCGGCAACGAACCGGTCATATGAGGCTAGGGTCACGTCCGCTCGACGGTCCAGCCCTAGGGTGAAGTAGAGACTATTGCGCAGGTACCAGAACAACGCCGCCGCAGACTCGGGAGACAGCCTCGCTGGGTCGATTCCCCGAATGAGTCCCAGTGCCTCCTCGTCGAGCCCACCAGCCTCCCATCTTCCATCCGCCAGACCGCGGTCCGCGATCGAGGTCAGAGCCCGGCGGTTAGCGTCCCCGAACTTGGCGACCGAAGATCGAACCCGTCCGTCGACACCGCGGTACGCCCATATCGCCTTAGGTGGCTTGGGCAGAGCGCAGTCGTCCAGCAGAGTGGTCACTGCGTGTGAGTCGCACAGCGGCTTGAACAGCACGTAGTGGCTGCGACTCGACGAAACGATGGACGGGACAGCAGTGACCCGCAGACGGAACCGGTCGAACGCTCGGGCGTCGTTCTCGTTATGCACCTCAAACTCCGGACAGGACTCGAGGCCACGCAGCATCATGTTGGTACCCGAACGCTGGAGGCCGACGAGGAACACCGCCGTCGCACCCCCCGGTGGGCGCGACGCCGACCGCAGCCACCGCCACTTGGACCATGCGACCGACGCACGCCGGACGGGGTCGAGCTGGTCTTCCTCGATGAGCTTGGCGAGGCCTTCAGTACGGATCCACCCAACATGGCGGGTGACCCGCGCCCACTGGTAGCCAGGCCATGCCTTCTCGCCGTCGGCCACCGATCCTCCTCGCACTGTCCCCCGGGCGACCACGATCGCCTTGACCCTATCCGTCGTTCGGGCTAACCGTTGATCGCGAACTCGTACACATAGCGGCCCTTGTCGCTGACGAACAGGTCCCCGGAAGCGTTGAAAGCGACGTACTGAGGCGACTTGAAGACCAGCTGCGGGGTGTCGGAGCCGGTGGAGACTGTGACGCAGTTGGAGCCGTCGGGCGCCATGCGCACGACCCGCGCGTTGCCGCCGTCCGCCACGTACAGCCAGGTGTGGGTCGGGTCGAACGCCGCGCCTACGGGCAGCTTCATCTTCTTGCCGCTGCACACCGGGGCGAGAAGTGTTGCACTGGCCTTGGCGACGTTCCACACCGAGATGGTGGCGGTGTTGGTGTTGACAACGTAGGCAGTGCTCCCGTCGGCGCTGACCGCCAAGCCACGGGGCGCGGCCATCTGGTTGGCGCCGGTGCCGCAGCCCCCCATGTAGGTGAGCGGGACGGGGGTTGCCTGGCTAAGTGCTGTGGCCTCGTCAAACACAGACAGGCGACAGTTCCCGGTATCCACGGCAAAGACGTCGCCGTTGGCGACGGCCAGGCCCTGTACGCCACCCGAGAACTCACCGGGAAGCTTGCCGTGCTGACCGAACCGGTGCACGAAGACTCCGGTGTCCGGGTTGTAGGCGAGCACCGCGTTGCCGTCCTGGTCGCCGATCCAAACGTAGCCATCCCCGTAGGCGATCGCCTTCGGGTAATCGAACCCGGGCGAGTTCAGCCCCGGCGCAACGTGGGACCCCAAGGAGAGAAGGAACGCAGGGCAGTTCCCGACCGACAGACAGTGCGTGGTGCCGTCAAACTTCTGGACTCGCTGCTCGAACTGATCGGTGACGAACAGGGCCCCAAGGCTGGAGTTGTTGGTCGAGTCTGTGACAACGCTGACGCCGTTGTTGTTGTTGTAGCCACCGTTTGGTGGAGGCTGAGGGCCGGTGGCCCAGGATGCTGGCGTGACCGGGTCGGTCGTAAGGCTGCCGGGCGTGAACTTGTAAACCTCGTAGCCGGGGTCCGCAGTCGGGTTCTCGAGAGGGTCGGGGTTGCCGAACGTGTCGCCGACGTAGATGTTGCCGGAGTTGTCTGCGGCGATGTACCTGATCGAGTCGAAAGCGGGTCCGCCGGAGGTGCCCTGGGTGGTGCACCACTTATGCACGAGCGCACCACTGGACTGGGTGAACTCGAAGATGCATCCGTAGTAGGCGGCCACCACATACATGACGCCGGCGGCGTTGTCCATGTCGATGCCTCTTACATCGTCCAGGCCGCTGCCGTAAGTTCCGTGGTCCGGTACCTGCCAGCTGCGCACGTACTGACCCGACGGGGTGAAGACCGCGATCGCTTTTCCGTTCAGCTCGGCCACGTACACGTTCCCGTCAGCGCCGAACCTGATGCCACGCGGGGTCGCCTGGAAGATGTGGGTGGCGGCGGTGTAGCCACTCCAGTTGAACGTGAACAGGAACGTGCCGGTGTGGCTGAACACGTAGACGGAGTTCTTGCAGCTGACGTCGGAGACGTAGATGTCGGTGTAGGTCGCGTCCGACGGGTTGTTGTCGATGGCGATGTGCGTTGGAAACGTCATGGCGCCATTACCGCAGCCCTTGGGGTAACTGTGGCCGGGGTAGCTGCCACCTGTGCCGCCGCCGCCAAGGCCAACCGTCTGCAGCCAGTTACCGTTGTGGTCGAACTCGACGATCCTGGCCTGCTCCTGCTGCGCTACCCAATAGTTGGACAGGCCGGCCGTCGGGCCAGAGCTTGGGATGTCGGTGGGGTCAACAGCCAGCCCGTAGGGTGCCCCTGAGGCCGGGTTCTCGGTGGGCGTCTTGTCGGCCATGATGCTGACCAGTGCCCCGGCACTGGTGAAGCGCTGGACCCGGTAGTTCCAGTAGTCCCCGACCAGGACCGAGTTGTCGGTCGGGTCGAAGGCCATGCCGTACGCGTAGAGACCAGCGGACCCGGGGTAGCCGAACGTTGAGGTGTAGCTGGCAAGAGCCGGCGGCGGCGGCGTGGCTGAGACAGAGTGAGTGACCACAAGTGTGAAGTTCAGCACGCCACCAGAGACCGCCTTGACTCCCAGGACGTACTTGCCGGTGCCCGTCCCTGCCGGGTCGAAGGTCAGCTGCTCGCTGCCGCCGGTGGTCGCGATGTGCGATGCCACCTGGGTACCAGAAGGGTCCTTGAGCTGCATGGAGACCGACGCCGCACTGTTGTCCCAGGTGAGGGTCGCGGTGATCAGACTGGTGTCAACGATGGTGAAGCTCGACGACAAGAAGGACTGTGCTGTGGCTCCGGTCGAGTCCAGCGTTCCGTAGAACGTGTTCGTCAGAGTCGCCGACGCGGCCGGGGCGACGAGAGTAGTCGCCACCAAAGCCAGCCCAGCAGCCAGGACCCACGAGTGCTTCCTCATTCAAACTTCCCTTTAGTCAATCTGTCGGTCATGCGGCCAGGTCAGAAGTTGGTGATGTCGTAAACTTGGACTCGGTTGTTCCAGGTGTCGGCGACGTAAAGGCTCATCGAGGTGCCGTCCGGCGATGCGATCGCCAAGTGGGCCGGGTAGTCGAACTGGCCGTTCACCGTTCCCTGCTTCCCGAACGTGGTGAGCAGTGTCGAACCGTCGGCAGAGAGCTCGACCAGGCGGTTCCAGCTGGTGTCAGACACCCAGATGTGCCCGTTTCGGGGGTCGATGGCCAGCCCTTCGATGCGGTGCAGGACCGGCTTACCGGCTGACAACGGGGCGATCGTGTTGAGTAGCGCCCCGCTGTCGGCGTTGAGGACGAGGATGCGGTTGTCGAGGGAGTCCGCTACGTAGACGTCAGTCTGCAGCGGATTGTTCAGGTCGGCGCCCAAGGCGAGCGCGCGCGGCTGCTTCATTGAGATGAACAGCGTGTCCGACGACCAGATCGGTGCCGCCGGGTTGGTCGGGTCCCACAGCTGTACCCGGTTGTTGACGGTGTCGGCGATCAGAACGTCTGCGTTGTATGTAGCGACGGCGTAGGGCCAGTTGAGAACACCAGACTTGCCGATGACACGCCCGGTGGCCACCCCGGCGAGCGAGAACTCCGTCACCCTGAAATTCTTCGTGTCGGCAACCCACACGGTGTTGGTCAACGCGGAGTACGCGACGTCCCGGGGCCAGTTGAAGCCGAGGTTGGTCTCGCCGAACCCTCGCACTCCGAAGTTGTAGAGATACGAGTTGGTCATCTGGCCGAAAGCCTGAATACGCTGGTTGTTGGTATCGGCGATGAACACCTCGCCGCCGCCCACGGCGACTCCGTACGGGGAGTTGAACGCGCCACCCGGAGCGGGGTTGCCGCCGATGAGCAGGCTGAGAGCGCCGGTCCCCGGGAACGACGGCGGCTGGGCGAATTCATCGACCGCGTTGCCCCAGACATCGAACCCGTACACCGTGGGGTTGGGACCGTGGCTGACTTCCACCCTCCGTAAGCTGATGAACTTGCCGGTTCCTGTGGGCACGGTTGGACTGCCGTACGTCGCCAGGTAGGTCGGTGCGGCGGGGGCTGCGGCGGAGACGTCGTACTCCTGGATGCGGTTGTTTCCGCTGTCCGCGACGTACACGTTCCCAGAATCGTCGAGGGTGACCCCATAGGGACGGTTGAACTGCAGCTGCCCTGTCCCGCGGCCCCCCCAGGTCCGGATCGCCGTGCTGAGGTCGGAGGCACCGAACTCCACGATCCGGTCATTCGTGTAGTCGGCCACATACACGTCGCCCGCCGAGTCCGTAGCTGCGTCACGAGGGGCCAACAGCTGACTCGGGGGACATTGCCCGGCGAGCCCAGAGCACTTGAGACCAACAGTGGCGATTAGTTGCCCGCCGGGGGTGAACTCGCGCACCGGAGTGGCCACGGAGTCGGTGGCGAGAATGATCGGGTTACCCCTGGAGTCGACACCGGCGCTGATGCCAATGATCGACGTGAACCGGGTCGTCCAGCCCGCGTTAACGGTGGCGATTGATCCGTCTGCCGCATTCAGCACGTCCACCCGGTTGTTGCCCAAGTCGGCGACATAGATCAGACCCTGGCCGTTGAGTCCGGTGAACCCCGCGGCATTGACGTAGCCTAGGTCCCGCGGCTGCAGGAACTGGCCCAGCGACTTCTTGTTGGTTGCGCTCTGACCCACCCGCCACAGCAGGTTGCCGTTGCCGTCCCAGGCCTCAATCTGGCCGTTTGCCGTGTCAGCGGTGTAGAGGTTCCCGGACTCGTCGACCGCGCCGCCACTGGGGTAGACCAGCGCGAGCCCGCAGCCGGTGGACCCGGGGGCGCAGCCCGGGGAACCGTAGGTGGTGATAAGCGGAGGCGTCGGTGGTGGCGGAGGGACGGCCGCGCTCGCGGCGCCGGGGGTGAGCAGCGCGCTGCCGAGCGCAGCCGCGGCGCCCAGGGCCAACAGCGAGCGGGACGTGTCTGTGAGACGCCACCGCCTGGCAGTGCGCACAGCCATTCTTGTCCCCAATCCCCGAGTCCGTCTGGGGCATCATCGTCCACGATGGTTACAAGCGACCACCAGTCAGCTGACCGGCGGATGACTACCACCCGTTCGGCTCATCAAGGTCACCGTTGGCTGCGACGCCGCTACCGCGCACCTACCACACGAGCGATCGCAGCCGATCGGCTCGAACGTTATCGTCCGTTCGGGTGGTTGAGCCCAAGCTGGTGGCAGCGGTGCCGGCCGACGTTACCCTCATAGCGTCGGAGTCTGGGCGGCCCACACCCCGAGCACACCCCCACCACGTCTGAAGGAAGCAACCGTGAGCGTAGACACCCGGAGCCCGGAGCTCGCGTCCGGCTCTCAGCGGTCTGAGCGCGTGATCACGATCGCAGCGTCACTGGTCATCGCCGTGGTGATCGGTCTGCTCTTCGGGCTGCTCAGTATGAAACTCGCGGTCGCCGTAGTGATCGGCGCCGCCGCCCTGGTGGTCTTCGGCCGACTGGCGCTGACCCACTTCGAGGGACTCGTCTTGGGCGTGCTCGCCGTCCGGTCGATGATGGACTCGCAGAGCCTGCACGGCAACGCGAACGGCAACGTGTCCTCTCCCGGCAGCAGTCCTGCCGCCGCCCTAGCCATCGGCTTCATGGTCGCCTCGATCGTGTGGCTCGTCGCCCAGCACACCGCCCGGGTGCAGGCCGGGCGCCCTGCGGTCCCCATGCACTCGATGGTGCGACTGCCCGCGGTCGCGCTCGTGCTGGCTGGGTTCGCCAGTCTCCTCACCTCCTCCGCCAGGACGACAAGTTTGGCCGAGGCCATCCGGATGAGCGCCGCCATCACGATGCTGATCGTCCTTGAGCGCCTCATGCTCGACCTGGCAAACATTCGCAAGATCCTGGTCGCCGTTTTCGCCTCGGCGATCGTGCCGCTGATCTTCGCCGCCTTGCAGACCGTCAGTGGCGGCGGGCGACTGATCGGAACGTACAGCCGGATCCAGGGCACGTTCGACCATCCCAACCCGTTTGCCATATATCTGACCTTCCTAGTCATCATGGGCGCGGCGCTGTTCCGGCACGCCACCGCGAGCCAAAAGCTTCCGATGGCGGTGATCCTGGCGGCGTGCTGGGTCTTCTTGCTCCTTACCTACACGCGATCCGCGTGGATCTCCGCGGCAGCCGGGGTGCTCGTGGTATGCCTGCTGCAGAACAAGCGGCTAGCGATCGTCCTGGTATCGATCATGGTTTTCGTCGGGCTGGTCATTCCGACGGTGAGCGCCCGCTTCTCCGACCTTGGGCACACTCAGTACTCCGGCCAGGCCGGCAACTCGCTGTCGTGGCGGTTCCTCTACTGGCAAGAGCTGCTCCCGTTGGCGAACCACTCGCCCATCACCGGAATCGGGCTCAAGGTCATCGAGCTGCAGACCTCAGCGGCCAAGAACGCCCACGACGACTTCCTACGCACCTACGTCGAAATGGGAGTACTGGGCCTCCTGGCATACTGCGCACTGTTGGTGGGCCTGTGCCGGACCGCCCTGCGGGCACTGAAGGTCACCTCAACCGGGCTTCCCCGGGGGATCGCGGTCGGCTTCGCTGGTCTGATGGTGGCATTCCTGCTGCTCAGCACCGTGTCGAACATCATTTCCCAGAACGTGCTGCTCTGGTACTTCTTCGCGTTCGCGTCGGCAGCCACAGCCGTGGTACACCACGCGCGGACGTACTCACCGGCCGAGCTCGACGAGCTGACCCGCGCGCCTCGGGTGTCTAGTAGTGCTCCCTGACGTGTCTAGGATCCTGCACGTCAACAAGTTCCTTTACCGGCGAGGCGGCGCCGAGGCCTACATGGAAGATGTCGCCGCGCTCCAGTCTGCGGCAGGTCACGAGGTCGCCTTCTTCGGCATGGCGCACACGGAGAACACCCCTCACCGCTATGCGCGCTCGTTCCCGTCACAGGTCGACTTCGATCCCGCACCGGCCACCTTGGCCGGCAAGGTCCGCGGTGTCGGGCGCATGCTCTGGTCCACCTCAGCCGCCCGCGGGATCGCCGAGGTCCTGGACGACTTCCGCCCAGACGTGGTCCACCTCCACAACATCTACCACCAACTGTCACCATCGATCCTGCGGCCAGTGACCAAACGCGGGATTCCTGTGGTGATGACCGTGCACGACTACAGCCTGGCGTGCCCGACGTACAACTTCATGAGCCACGGCGAGATCTGCGAAGCCTGCCTAGGCGGCCACTTCAGCCAGGCCGTGCGCAACAGATGCCAAGGAGGCTCGCTGACGGCAAGCATCGCCGCCGCCGCAGACCTAGCCCTGCACAGCCGACTCGACTCCTATGGCGGGATCGACCTGTTCGTCTGCCCGAGCCGGTTCATGGAGGCGAAGCTGACCGAGGCGGGGGTGTACCCGCAGAAGCTGCGGTGGCTGCACCATTTCGTGCAGCTCGACCAGCCACCGAAGACCGAGCCGGGCCACGGCATAGTGTTCGTGGGGCGTTTGTCCGGCGAGAAGGGCGTGGACATCCTGCTAAGGGCGTTTGCCGATCTACCGAGCACGGTCGAGCTCGACGTGATCGGCGACGGCCCGGACCGGGTCCGTCTCACCGCGCTGGCCCACGAGGTCGCCCCAGGCAGGGTGCGTTTCCACGGGCGTCAGCCGGCCGACGAAGTGGCCCGACGCCTCCGTGGTGCGGCAGTGTGCGTCGTGCCGTCCCGTTGGTACGAGAACCAGCCGCTGGTGGTCCTTGAGGCGTACACAGCTGGCACGGCCGTCGTGGGGACGGACATCGGGGGGCTAACCGAGCTGATCCAGCCCGGCAAGACTGGGGAACTGTTCAGGCTCGGCTCGTCGGCGGACCTGGCGGCGAAGATCGCGCGTCTGGTCGACGACCCGGAGACCGCCCACGGGATGGG
>Ga0075017_100000856_pt1 | contig 17875 bp, 15 predicted proteins | sample AleBraG_ABR_2012_FD_71475 | JGI IMG/M metagenome (GOLD analysis project Ga0075017, IMG submission 71475) | Freshwater sediment microbial communities in response to fracking from Pennsylvania, USA - Alex Branch Run_MetaG_ABR_2012 | ecosystem: Environmental > Aquatic > Freshwater > Creek >... | reverse complement strand
GTTTGTCAGCGCATCAACGCTGGTTTGACGCAGTATCTGGCCCGCCATCAACTCGCGTCGCTCCAGCCGCTGATCGGCGCGCTGCAAACCGGAGCGGTGCCGACACTCAAGGAGTAGCCCATGACCATCGCCGATGATATCGAACGATTGCACGCACTGCGTGACCGCGGTGCGCTCAGCGACGCGGAGTTTGCGCAGGCCAAGGCGCGCGTGTTGGGAGAGAGCCGCGACGCCGGCAGCGCGATCTCGGGCGGGGGCGCGCAGAACTCCTTCCTGCACCGCTTGCATCGCTCCACTACTGATCGAGTGATCGGCGGCGTCTGCGGCGGTCTGGGCGCGCACACCAATGTGCCGTCCTGGGCCTGGCGGGTGATCTTTTCCGTCGCGGTACTTTATTTTGGCATCGGCCTGATTACCTATCTGCTGCTGTGGCTGTTCATTCCGGCCACGCCCGCACAGTCCGTGTGACGCCGCCACCCGGATTGCAGATAAGTGGCCTTCGCTGATCTGCTGCGGCTGTTGCTGCTGGCCGCGATCTGGGGTGCGTCGTACCTGTTCATACGGGTGGCGGCGCCCGGGTTCGGGCCCGAAGCGCTGGTGACGCTGCGGTTGGTGGGTGCGGCGTTGTGCTTCTTGCCCTGGTTGCTGCAGGCCGCGAACCGCCCGCTGCTGCGCGCACACGCACTGCAGCTGTGCTGTCTGGGCGTCTTGAACTCGGCCGTACCCTTCAGTCTGCTGACCTTCGCCGAACTGCGTCTGGAGGCCGGATTCACGGCAGTGCTGGGCGCCACCGTGCCGTTGTTTGCCGCCGCCGTCGACGCCTTCTGGTGGCGTCGGCCGCTGTCGGGGCAGCGCCTGTTGGGTTTGTCCTTGGGCTTTTGCGGTGTGGTGATTCTGGCCTGGGGCCAGGTTCACTTCGGAAGTGGCGGGAGTGGCTGGGCATTTCTGGCCGCCTTGGCCGCGCCCCTGTGCTATGGCATTGCTGCCCACTACGCCCGCCACCACTTTGCTGGCCAGCCGGCCATGTTGCCGGCCGCGGGCAGCATGCTGGCCGCCGCGGTGCTGATCGCGCCCTTTGGATGGTGGCGGTGGCCAGCGGCGCCGCCCCCGCCCCATGATTGGCTGGCGGCCGCCGCCCTCGCCGTGATCTGCACGGCGGCGGCGTATGTTCTGTACTACCAGCTCGTCAAGCGCCTGGGCGCCACCGTGGCCACCAGCGTGACTTTTGTTATTCCCGTGTTTGGAGTGCTGTGGGGTGCCGTGTTCCTGCACGAGCACATCACGGTGCCCATCGTGACCGGAATGTTGGTCACGCTCCTGGGTACGGCTGTCACCACCGGAGTTTTCGGCGCGCGCAGCCTTTAGAGTTCCTCGCCCGCATCCAACCCTAACTCCTTGAGCTTGCGAGTAAGGGTGTTTCGACCCCAGCCCAGCAGTTTTGCCGCCTCCTGTCGATGGCCCTGCGTGGCCTTGAGCGCCACGCGAATCAGCGTGCGCTCAAATTCGGGCAAGGCCTCGTCCAGAAGCGGCTTAGGCGGGGCGGCCCCTTGCTTGAGCGCCCAGTCCGCCAGTGCGCTGCTCCAATTCGCCGCCGCCCCATCGAGGGCGTTCGCGCCCAGCAACTCAGCCGGCAAATCGCCGAGGCGGATTTCCTTCGCGGGCGCCAGCACCGTCAAGCGACGGCACAAGTTGACCAGCTCGCGAACATTCCCCGGCCAGTTGTAGGCGCTCAAAGGCGCGAGCGTGTCGCTGCTCAAAGTCTTCGGCTCCACGCCCAACTCTCCCGCGGCGAGGCGCAGGTAGTGCGCCAGCAAGTCGGGTAGATCTTCGCGTCGTGCCCGGAGCGGCGGCAACTCGATGCGAATCACGTTGAGCCGGTGAAACAGATCTTCGCGAAACTGCCCCAGACGCGCGCGCTCCTCGAGATTCTGGTGTGTTGCGGCGACCACGCGCACGTCGACGCGAATGGGCGTCTGACCACCGACGCGATAGAACTCGCCCTCAGCCAGTACGCGCAGCAAGCGCGTCTGCAGCGACACGGACATATCACCGATCTCGTCCAGAAACAAAGTACCACCGTCCGCCTGCTCGAAGCGCCCGCGGCGCAAGCTATCGGCGCCGGTGAAGGATCCCTTCTCGTGGCCGAACAGTTCGGACTCGAGCAGCTCACCGGGAATGGCCGAGGTATTGAGCGCGATGAACGGTTTGGCGGCGCGCGGACTGTGCTCGTGCAACGCGCGCGCCACCAGTTCCTTGCCCGTGCCCGATTCTCCCGTGATCAGAACATTGACGCTGGAGCGCGAGAGCCTGCCGATGGCGCGAAACACCTGCTGCATGGCCGGCGCGCGGCCCAACAGCTCCGGCACCGGTGCGAGCGCGGAAGTGCCGGCGCCCGTACCGCTCTCCAGGCCGTGGCCTGGCCGCAGTCCGGATTGCGCGGCCCGGCGCACCAGATCCACCGCCTGGTCAATGTCAAAGGGTTTGGGCAAGTATTCAAACGCGCCGCTCCCGTAAGCCGCCACCGCAGTCTCGAGATCTGAGTGCGCCGTCATGACGATCACGGGCAGGTGCGGGTGCGTGGTATGCACGCGCTGCAGCAGGTCGATGCCCGACTGACCATTCATGCGCACATCGGTGATCAGTACGTCAGGCGCTTCACCGCGCAAGGCCAGCAGGGCGGCCTCAGCGGCCTCAAACGCCCGCGGCGAGCAGCCGGCGTTGCGAAGTGCCCGCTCCAACACCCAGCGTATGGACGCATCGTCATCCACTAACCAGACCCGCAGGTTTAAACTATTCAAGCGGCGTCCTCCAACGGTAGAAGCAGGGAAAAAATTGTCAGCCCCGGGCGGCTCTGAAATTCAATCAGGCCGCCGTGCCGCGCCACCATGTCCTGGGCCACGGACAGACCCAATCCAGTGCCATCGGCCTTGGCCGTGACCAGCGGAAAGAACAGGGTCTTGTGCAAATCCTTGGGCACGCCCGGACCGTTGTCCTGCACCTGGATGCACGCTACGAGGCGATGGCGCGCCGGTCCGATATTGAGATTGGAAATCGTGCGCGTGCGCACGATCAGCTTGCCGGTCCCATGCAGCGCCTGCAGTGCATTGCGGGCAATATTGAGCAGCGCCTGAATGATCTCGTTGCGATCAAAGCGGCCATCCGGAACGCTCGGATCATAGTCGCGCTCGACACTTATGCCCGGCCCGGCCTCATTGCACAGGAGTCGGAACACGTGCTCACACACCTCGTGTACGTTGAGGAGCTGTTTGCGCGGTGGTCCGGTCGGCCCGAGCATGGTGTCGACCAGGTCAGCCAGCCGGTCCGCCTCCGTGACAATGACCCGGGTGTATTCCTTCAAGGCGCCATCGTGCAGCTCGCGCTCCAGCAGCTGCGCTGCGCCGCGCAGACCGCCCAGCGGATTCTTGATCTCGTGCGCCAGCTGCCGGACCATCAAGCGACTGCCGTCGATACGCGTCAGCAGCTCGGTCTCGCGCGAGATACGCTGGCGGGCCCGTGCGTCGACGAGTTCGACCAGCAGGTGCGAGCCGGTGATCTGCCCTTCCATCGGCGTGACGGTGATATCCAGTACCACCGGCACTCGCGAGGCCTGGGCTACCGGGAGCGGCGCCAGCGTGATCTCATGACCTGAGCAGGTTTCGCCTGTGGTCAATGAGCGACGCAGCAGCTCCACCAGCGGCTGCGGACCGGCGAACAGCTCGCTGATGGGGTGGCCGCGCGATTGCTTGAGGCTCAGGCCCAGCAGATCCTGCGCACCCACATTGGCGTACACCACGCACAAGTGACCATCGAGTACCAGGAGCCCGGTGGACAGCGCATCGAGCAACTGCGTCGAATCAAAGTGCGCTAGTGGTGATCCACCCGATGATTCACGGAACATGAAATTGCCTGCGTGGGCAGGGCGGCACGATTTGGCGCGGCGCCAGCGCACACCGTGCACGCGACGCACACTGCGAACGCGACGCACGCCGCGCACGCGGCCCCCAGAGCTCTAGTGCCTGCCGGCGGGATTGGCCGGCGCCACGACCGATGGCTGGCGCACATGAAAGGTCACCGGGGCCGACTGGCACAGCACCCTGCCGGCTGGACCGCTGACCATCGCGGTGAGCGTGTGCGTGCCGCGCTCGATGGGCGATATCCGGAAACTCAATTGGTCGGGACTGGCCGGCTCCAGGCTCGAGCCATCGAAACTCACCGTGACGTGATCGCCCGCGCGCTTTGCCGGCACGGTCTGCACCGCCACCGTCACCGCCTCGCTCTCGAACAGCACTTGATCGTCGGCCGGCTGCACCACCGCACAACTGCTGTAGGAGAAGGGCGTTTCGCGAGTGCGCGGTGCACTCACTGGCGCGGGCGCCTGCGGAGCGGCCGAGTAAGTCTGCGCCTGGCCCAGGCTCACCTTGTCGGCTCCGACATGCGGCTGATCGGAATAGTGCACGCCGTCGGCGTCCACCCAACGATAGGTAGTGGCCGCCGGCGCGCCGGCTGCGGCCAGACACAGAATAAGACAGATCACGGTACGCACAGACGGCCAGCATAACTCGCTGGCCGCCCTGTATATATAGGCGGGTGACAACCCTGTGAAGCCCGTCACCCGCCTTGCCGTCCACTTCTTGCCTAAGACCTCAGACGCTGTAGTACATATCGAGTTCACACGGGTGAGTCGACATGCGATAACGCGTGACCTCCTGGACCTTAAGTCCAATGTAGGCGTCGATCACGTCGTCGGTGAACACTCCGCCTCGCTTAAGGAACTCACGGTCCTTGTCCAGGCACTCGAGCGCCATGTCGAGCGAATGGCACACCTGCGGGATATGTTTGGCCTCCTCGGGCTCCAGATCGTACAAATCCTTGTCGGCCGGATCGCCGGGGTGGATTTTGTTCTGGATGCCGTCGAGCCCGGCCATCATCATCGCCGCGAAGGCAAAATACGGATTTGAGGCTGAATCCGGGAAGCGCACTTCGATGCGCCGCGCCTTCGGGTTCGACACCCACGGAATACGAATCGAGGCGCTGCGGTTGCGGGCCGAGTACGCCAGCATCACCGGCGCTTCAAAGCCCGGCACCAGTCGTTTGTAGCTGTTGGTTCCAGGGTTGGTAAATGCGTTAATGGCCTTGGCGTGCTTGATGATGCCGCCGATGTAGTAGAGCGCGGTATCCGACAGGCCGCCGTACTTGTCACCGGCGAAGAGCGCGGTGCCGGCCTTTTGGAGCGATTGGTGCACGTGCATGCCCGAACCGTTGTCGCCCACCAGGGGCTTGGGCATGAAGGTGGCGCTCTTGCCGTGCAGGTGCGCCACGTTGTGCACGCAGTACTTGAGGATCTGCACTTCGTCGGCTTTCTTCACCAGGCCGCCGGCGCCAACGCCGATTTCGCACTGGCCGCCGGTGGCGACTTCATGATGGTGCACTTCCACCGTGAGGCCCATGTCTTCGAGTGCTTTGCACATCGCCGAGCGGATGTCCTGGAAACCGTCGACGGGCGGCACCGGGAAGTAGCCGCCCTTGATGCCGGGTCGATGCCCCATGTTCCCTTCCGGGTAGGCGGTATTCGTGTTCCAGGCGCCCTGCACCGAGTCGATCTCGTAGCTGCAGCCGCGCATTTCGTTGCTCCAGCGCACGCTGTCAAAAATGAAGAACTCATTTTCCGGTCCGAACAGCGCGCCATCCGCAATACCGGTGGACTTCAGGTAAGCCTCGGCGCGTTTCCCCAGCGAGCGCGGATCGCGCTCATAGCCCTGCATGGTCGCCGGCTCAATCACGTCGCACCGAATGTTGACGGTTATATCGGCAAAGAACGGGTCGAGCACCGCGGTGGAGGCATCGGGCAGCAGGATCATGTCCGACTCGTTGATGCCCTTCCAGCCACTGATGGACGAGCCGTCGAACATCTTGCCTTCGACGAAGAAATCAGGGGTCACGTAGCGCGCGGGTACCGTGACATGCTGTTCCTTGCCGCGGGTATCCGTGAAGCGCAGATCAGCGAACTTCACCTCTTTTTCTTTGACTAGCTTTACTACATCAGTCGGACTCATATCGCCTCCGGTTGAAGAAATCGGTGCCCAGGATCCGGCAACAATGCAGGGCGCGTGCCAGACCCACTCTCGCGAAAATAATTAACAAAATCTGAGGGTTATAAAGCGTCGCCTGTCGCTTCGGGGTCAGCATTCGCTCTACACTGCACTAGTATAGAGCGACGCCTTTGGGCTTGCCCTATTCTTGTGCAATGAATTGTCGGCCGCCCCCTTCTGTATACTCGCCGGCCAAATGACGAGCAGCAAGATCGGCACCAGAGCGTGCACATTTCAGGAACTTATCTTCGCTTTGCAGCGTTATTGGTCCGAGCAGGGCTGCGTCATCCTGCAACCCTACGACATGGAAGTGGGTGCCGGCACCTTCCACACGGCCACGTTCCTGCGCTCCATTGGACCGGAACCCTGGCGCGCCGCCTACGTGCAGCCCTCTCGCCGTCCCACCGACGGGCGGTATGGCGACAACCCTTTTCGCCTGCAGCACTACTATCAGTTCCAGGTTCTGATCAAACCCTCGCCTGAGGACTTCCAGGCCCTATATCTGGATAGCCTTGCGGCCCTGGGCTTCGACCCACTGGTCAACGATATCCGCTTCGTCGAGGACAACTGGGAGTCTCCCACCCTGGGCGCCTGGGGCCTGGGATGGGAAGTCTGGCTCAACGGCATGGAAATCACGCAGTTCACCTATTTTCAGCAGGTCGGTGGGCTCGACTGCCGCCCGGTGAGCGGCGAGATCACCTATGGATTGGAGCGACTGGCCATGTTCCTGCAGGGCGTCGAGAGCATCTTCGACATCGTGTGGACCGACGGGCCCGACGGCCGCGTGACCTACGGCGACGTGTTTCACCAGAACGAGGTGGAACAGTCTGCGTATAACTTTGAGCACGCCGATACGGCTGTGCTGCTGCGCCGATTCGATGAACACGAACAGGCCTGTAACAGCCTGCTCGCGGCGAAGCTCTCGCTCCCGGCTTACGAGCAGGTGCTCAAGGCGTCGCACACTTTCAATCTGCTGGACGCCCGTCGCGCTATTTCCGTGACTGAGCGGCAGCGCTTCATCCTGCGGGTTCGCACCTTGGCGCGCGGTGTCGCGCAAGCCTACTACACCAGTCGCGAGGCGCTGGGCTTCCCGCTGCTTCGCGGCGCCCACGTGGCCACGCCGACTGCGCAGACGAGCCCCTCGTGAGCGCCGCCAAGCCCGCGCCGCGGCGCGATTTCCTGTTCGAGTTGGGCACCGAGGAATTGCCGCCGAAGACTCTGCCCGCCCTCGAGCAGGCGCTGCGCGAAGGGGTGGGTGCGCGGTTGGATGCGGCCGGCCTGCAGCACGGAGCGCTGGAATCCTTCGCCACTCCCCGGCGCCTGGCGGTACGCGTGCGTCGCCTCGCCGACCAGCAACCGGCCCAGGAAATTCGCCGTCGTGGCCCACCGCTCCGTGCCGCATTCGACGCTGCGGGGGCGCCGACGCGTGCGGCGCAGGCCTTCGCCAGCAGTTGCGGTGTGGATCTGGAGGCCCTGGGGCGAGAGCGCGACGACAAGGGCAACGAATATCTGTGGTTCAGCGGCACCAAACCGGGTGCGACCACGCTCTCGCTGTTGCCCGACATTGTCAGCGAGACGCTGGCGGCACTGCCCATCCCTAAGCGTATGCGCTGGGGAGAGGGCGAGGCGCAGTTCGTGCGGCCCGCGCACTGGCTGGTGTGCCTGTATGGGAGTGAAGTCGTACCCACCACTTTGCTGGGTCTGCACGCCGGCCGCACCACCCGCGGTCACCGCTTCCACGCGCCTCGCGAGATCACTTTGCGCGCACCCGCCGGTTACGAGCGGAGCCTCCTGACCCGGGGTTTCGTGGTGGCCAGCTTCGCGGCGCGGCGCGAGCGGGTGCGGGAACAGGTCAGCAGTGCCGCAGCGGCTTTGGGCGGAAGCGCTGTGATGAGCGCCGCCTTGCTGGACGAAGTCACCGCGCTGGTGGAATGGCCGATGCCAGTGACGGGGCGCTTTGAAGAGCGCTTTCTGGCACTGCCGCGCGAAGTGCTGATCGCTACGCTCCAAGAGCATCAACGTTACTTCGCGGTGGCCGCGCCGGACGGCGCTCTCCTGCCCTGGTTCATCACCGTCGCCAATATCGATAGCCGCGACAGCGCCGTGGTGCGAGCCGGGAATGAACGCGTGGTGCGCCCACGCCTGGCCGACGCGGCCTTCTTCTGGGATCAGGATCGACGCGCGCCGCTCATCGACCGTCGCGCCGAGCTGGTGCGCGTCACCTATCAGGCACAGCTCGGCTCTGTCGCCCAGAAAGCTGAGCGCGTCGGCTTGCTCGCCCAGCACCTCGCGCCGCTCCTGGGCGCGAGCGAGGAGCGCGTGATTCGCGCGGCGCTGTTGTGCAAGTGCGATTTGCTGACCACCATGGTGGGCGAGTTTCCGGAGTTGCAGGGCGTGATGGGCACTTACTACGCCCGCCTGGACGGCGAAGACAGTGAAGTCGCGAGCGCGATTGCCGAACACTACCTGCCGCGTCACGCCGGCGACGCGCTGCCCGTGTCCCCCACTGGCCTCGCGTTGGCGCTGGCCGATCGAGTGGACACGCTGGCCGGCGTATTCGTCATCGGCCAGAAGCCCTCGGGTACGCGCGACCCGTTCGGGCTGCGCCGCGCCACCATCGGCGTGCTGCGCATCGCGCTGGAAAAGAATCTGAATTTTAATTTGCGCACGCTGATAGAGCAGGTCGTCACGCTGAACACGGCCGCAGCGCTAGCCAGTGCCGGCACGGCCACGCCGAGCGGCACGGCGGCGCCGTCCGGCAGTGCACCGGTGCCCGGTACGGCACTCGTGTCCGGTACTACGCCGGTGGCCGGCGCCCTCGAAATTGTAACGGCGCAGATCTACGCGTTCGTCATGGAGCGACTACGCGCCCTGTACCTCGAGGGCGAGCGCCTGCAGGGCGTAACCACTGAAATGTTTGACGCCGTGCTGGACAGTGCACCGGCCTCGATACCGGACTTCGATCAGCGCCTGCGCGCGCTGGTGAGGTTCCTGGCCGCGCCGGAAGCGGCCAGTCTCACGGCCGCCAATAAGCGCATCGCGAATATTCTGAAGAAATCTGCCAGCGCGGTCGCCGCCGTCGTTGAGCCCCAGCTGTTGCGCGAACCGGCCGAGCAAGCCTTGCATCTGGCCCTGAACACGAGCCGCCCACCCATAGAAGCGGCGCTAGAGCGTCGCGATTATGCGGCCGCCTTCACCGCACTGGCGGCGCTGCGCCCGTCGATCGACGCTTTTTTTGACGGCGTCATGGTCAACGACCCGGACGAGCGCCTGCGCACCAACCGACTTAACCTGTTGGCCGCGCTGCGTGCACTGTTCACGCGGGTAGCCGATCTGTCGCGCCTGCCCGGCTGACGGGTATGCAATGGCTCCGTTCACTGGTCTTTACCCTCTGGTTCTTTCTGTGGACCGCCTGTTATGCGGTGATCTTTACGCTGGTGGCTGGATTGCTTCCCTATCGAAGGCGCTCCCAGTGTGCACGGTACTGGGGTAGCGGCCTGCTGCACGCCCTGCGCTGGTGCTGCCGGCTCGACTATCGAGTGGAGGGCGCCGAGGGGCTGCCGCCGGGTAACCACATCGCTTTGATCAAACATTCCTCGAGCTGGGAGACCTTCGCGCAGACGGTGCTGCTGCCGCCGCAGGTCTGGGTGCTCAAGCGCGAATTGATGTGGGTACCGGTGCTGGGCTGGGCCTTGAAGTTCCTGCATGCCATCGCGGTGAATCGCGGTGCCGGCGCCGCTGCGGTGCGCGGCGTGGTGGAACAGGGCAAAGCGCGCCTCGCCTCGGGCGATTGGGTGGTCATTTTTCCGGAAGGCACGCGCATGCCGCCGGGTGAAACCCGCAAGTACGGTGTCAGCGGCGCGCTGCTGGCCCTCGAAACCGGCAAGTTGATTGTGCCGGTGGCGCACGATGCGGGCTATTACTGGCCGCGACGCGGGCTGTACAAGAAGCCGGGCACCATTCGCGTCGTCATCGGCCCACCGATTCAAACCGCCGGCCGCGATCCGCGCGAAATCAACGCCGAGGCGCAGAGCTGGATCGAGACCCACTCACGCCACTAGCGACCCAGGGCGGCGCGCAGCGTGGCCAACTCCGAGGTCGATTGCGCCTGCAGCGCCACGCAGGTGGCGGCGTCCAGACCTAAGCGCTTCGCCGCGCGCATGGCGGGTACGCCTTCGAACAGCAGCTCCGGTGCATCGCGATGACTGCCCAGCAAAGCCGCCACCGTCAGTACGTCCGGCAGTGCGGTCCCGGGCCGCGTGTCCTGGTCGCGTGTTTCATAAGTGTGCACGGCCTCGACTATATCCTCGGCAACGTGCCAGCTCTCCAACAACGCGCGCGCAATGTTGGCGTGCCAATCACGCACAATGATCTGATAGGCCCCGGGATCCGTGAACAGCGCGGGGTGAGCGGCTGCGCGCGTCAATATGTATATGCGTCCCACTCCGGCCACCAGTCCCGCAAACAGCGCGGTGTCTGGACTGATGCGTCCGCTCCGTCGCCCCACCACGCAGGCGCTGGCTGCCATGGTCACGGCATCCAGCCATAGCAGGGTCAGAGGTTGTTCCACACTCCGGTACTGCTCGCGTCGCCGCAGTTGTGCCACCGCAAAGCTGACTGCTGCGGCTCGCAGACTGTCAAAGCCCAGACGCGCCACCGCGGTACGTAAATCTGAAACCGGTGTGCTGGAAGGATTGACTGCCGCGGCATTGGCGAGGCTCACTATCCTGGCCGCCAGCATCGGTTCCGCACCGACGATGCGCACCACGGTATCGGTGCTGACGGCGTCGTCGGCCAGCACTTCCTGGACGCGCAGGGCCACTTCCGGAAAGCTGGGTAGCTCCACCGGCCCCGCCGAGAGCGCCTCGGCCAGCTCGCATACGAATTGGAAGCCCACGGCATTGGGCGGCGCTCCGGCCATGCTCGGCGAGCTCACGGCGGTCATCTAGGAGCCCCGACCGGCGCGCACCGGCACGCTGCCACGGAGCGGTTCGCGGGGCGGTTCGCGGCGCGATTCGGGATCGTTTGCCTGGTCGTTTCGAATGCCGCCCGCGGCGTCGCCCGTCAATCGTTGCAAGTCCGTGATGGCCGCTTCGAGCTGCTGGACCAGGGTGTCCACGCCGCGCATCACTCGGTTGGCGTGATCCTGGGCGCCGTGGGCCAGCAGTACTTCCGACAGGCTCACCGTGACCGTATTCATGTTGTGAATGGTCTGGTCCAAAAAGCTCTCTACCGTGTGAGCACTCACTGGCTGCGCGTCGCGCTCCGCGCGCCACTGCGCCAGGATGGCCGTGGCGCTGCTGGCGGTCTGCTCCGCCAACGGCAAACTCAGTTCGATCAGATCGATGGTGCGATGCGCGGCGTCATCGCCGAATTTCAGCACCTGTTCGAGTCGACGCTGTGCGTCGGGCGCCTCAACGGCGAAGCGGGTCAGTGCTCCGCGCAGTTGCGCAGCCACGGCGTGCACGTCCTCGCGCCAGGCGTCGCTACCCGTGGTATCGATGGACTGAGTGGGCATGGCCAGACTATCGGCCTCGTGAGGCCGGTACTTAAGGCCGGAGGACCTGCGTCACATTTGGGGCAGCGCCGGCGGTGCGGCCGGCTCTGCCGCTGGGCCCTCGCGTGTGGTCAATCCCTTGCCCACCTTACGCCCCAGCCAGCGTTCCAGATCATCGATCCAGGTGAAAGCCGCCGGCACCATCACCAACGTCAGGCCGGTGGAGGTGATCAACCCGCCGATCACGGCGATCGCCATCTGTCCCTGGAAGCCCCCGTCGCCGGCCAGTCCCATGGCCACCGGCAACATACCGGCGATCATGGCCACCGAAGTCATGACGATGGGCCGCGCGCGCTTGTGCCCCGCCTCGATCAGCGCCGTCAGGCGATCCTTGCCGGCGCGCATCTCCTCGATGGCAAAGTCCACCAGCAGGATGGAATTCTTGGCGACGATGCCCATGAGCATCAGCATGCCCAGTACCGTGGAGATCGAGAACGGGCTGCCGGTAACCACCAGCGCCAGTACCGCACCGCCGATCGACAGCGGCAGCGCCGAAAGGATGGTGATGGGCTGGAACACACGCGCGAACAACAGCACCAATACCGCGAACACCATCAGGATGCCTGCGACCATGGCGATCACAAAACTCGTGAACAACTCCTGCATGTACTGCGCAGCGCCGATTTCGACGATCTGCACGCCCGCGGGTAGATTCTTATAGATAGGCAGAGCGCGAATCTTGTCCATGGCCGTGCCCAGCTGGGCGTGATTCAAATCCGCTTCCAGCGAAATGCGCCGGTTCTGGTTGTAACGCCGCACCTTGGAGGGGCCCTGTCCGAAGCCGATGTCCGCCACGGCCTTGAGCGGCACTGTGGCTCCGCTGCTGGTGCGCACGGGCAGATTCTCGATGGTGGCGAGATTGGCGCGCGCCGACTCCACCAGACTGACGCGGATGGGGATCTGTCGATCCGCAAGTGAAAATTTGGCATCGTTCTGCGGATTGTCACCCAGGGTGGCGACGCGCACTGTGTCGCTGATGCTGGCCACCGTGACACCCAACTGCGCGGCCAGATCCGCATGCGGCCGCACCAACAATTCCGGGCGCGCCATGTCGCCGTTGATGCGCGGATCGCGCAATTCCTTGAGCGTACGCATCTGCTCGATGGCGGTATGCGCGGTGCGCTCCACCAGATCCGGATTGCTCCCCACCACATAAAGGGTCAGATCGCGGCCACCGCCATCGGACTGACTCTGGAAGGTAACGCGCGCGTCGGGTATCACGCGCAGCTCCTTGGTCACCTGTTGCTCGAACTGCTTCTGGCTGAGGCGGCGCTTGTCGGGCTGTACCAGTTGAACGTAGATGTTTCCCGAGCGCACCTCGCCATCCTCGTCCTCGCCGATGGACTCGACCACATTGGCCACTTCGGGGTGGCGGCGCAGAATCTGATAGGCCTGCGCTGCGGCGGCGGCCGTTTGACTGAGCAGTACGCCGGGCGGGAGCTCGACCTGGACGGTTGACGACGAGTTGTCCTGCTCGGGGACAAAGGTCTTGGGTATGAGCCCCAGTCCCACTACCGAGAGCGCGAAAAACACCAGTCCCGCGCACAGGGTCTTGACGCGGTGCTTCACCGACCATTGCAGGGCACGCAGGTACCAGTCCATCACGGCGCCGTCGGCGGTGCGCAGTCCCTCGTGCGGCTTGAGCGTGTAGGCGGCCAGGAGCGGAGTAATCAGGCGCGCCACCACCAGCGACATGAACACCGCCACCGCCACCGTGAAACCGAACTGGATGAACCACTGCCCGATCAGGCCACCCATGAAGCTCACCGGCAGAAACACGGCAATGATGGTGGCCGAGCAGGCCACCACGGCTAGTCCGATCTCATCGGCGGCGTCCATGGCCGCCTGGTACCCGCTCTTGCCCATCTTCATGTGGCGCGTGATGTTTTCGATTTCGACGATGGCGTCATCAACCAGCACGCCGGTGATCAGCGAGAGCGCCAGCAGCGTCATTTGATTGAGCGTGAATCCGAACCAATGCATGAATGCGAAAGTGGGTATGGCCGCCAGCGGTATGGCCAGTGCCGCAATCCCCGTCGCCCGCCAGTCGCGCAGGAACAAAAACACGATCGCCACCGCCAGTATCGCCCCTTCGATCAGGGCTTCGAGGGAGGCGCGGTAGGACTTCTGCGTGAAATCCACCGTCGTGAACACCTGCCGCACATTGATGCTGCCGGCGTCCTTGCTGATCTTGGCCAGTTCGTCCTCCACGCGATGAAGCGTGTCGACGTCGGAAGCGCCCTTCGCCTTGTACACTGCAAAGGTGGTCGCCGGACGACCATTGAGGCGGGAAATGGAGCGCACTTCGGCCACCCCGTCGCGCACTTCGGCAATATCTCGGAGTCGAGCCACCCGCCCATCGGGCAGCGTCAGTCGCGCATCGCTCAAGGTCAGGGCCGAGCGCGCACTGCCCAAAACGCGAATCGATTGTTCGGCCCCGCCCACCTGGGCCCGTCCACCGGCGGCATCGAGATTCACCTGGCGCAGCTGCTGGTTCACCTCACCGGCCGTGATGCCAAAGGATTCCAACCGCACCGGATCGAGGTCCACGCGGATTTCCCGATTCACCCCGCCCGAGCGCGAGACCTGCGCAACACCGGCAATGGCCAACAGCCGCTTGGTAATGGTGTCATCGACGAACCAGGACAGCTGCTCCTCGCTCATGCCCGTCGTACTGACGGCGTAGTACGCGATGGGCCCACCGTCGATGTCGATTCGTTGCACCTGCGGCTCGAGGATGCCCTGTGGCAGATCACTCCGTATCCGAGCCACGGCATCGCGTATGTCCGTCGTGGCTCTGTCGATGGGCGTCCCGATCTGGAACTCCACCGTGATGTTGGCCTGACCCTCGATGGAGCGGGAGGTGATGTTCTTGACGTTCCCGACGTTGGCGACCGCGCCCTCGACTTTCTGCAGGATCTGCGTCTCGATCTCGGCTGGTGCCGCGCCGGGTTCAGCGATATTGACTTGCACGAACGGCGCGGAGACATCCGGGTTGAGTGTGATGGGCATGCGCACAAAGGCGACGATGCCAAACACTGTCAACACCGCGAACAACACCAGCGGAAAGGTGGGATGGGTGATCGCCCAGGCGGAGATTTTCTTCATGGTGCGCGCGCAGCGCTGGCCGCACCTCCGGCCCCCGCGGCCCCACCGCCGGTGGCTGCGCCCGCCGCCGCGGCGCTGGCGCCCTGCACCGGCGCGCCCGTCGTTGCAGGCGTGGCCGTCACCACCACCTGTTCGCCGGGGCGCAAAAATGCCCCCGCTATGGCCACGACACGCTCCGTGCCGTTCAGACCACTCGTCACCAGCAGCCCTTCACTGCGAGCACCGGCCACCGTCACGCCGCGACGCTCCACTTTTTCGCCCGGACCCACGACCAGGGCGTAGTTGCCCTGTTCGTCGCTGAGCACCGCCGTCTGCGGCAGGATGGTGCCCGCCGTGGCCGCCACGTGAATTTCCGCCCGCGCAAACGCCCCGGGGCGCAAATTCTGGTCGTCGGCCGGCAGCGCTATGCGCACCGTGCCTTGCCTGGTAGTCGGGTCGATCACGGCGCCCAGCTGCCAGACTTTACCGGTGAAGGCCTGCGCGACCCCTTCCAGGCGCACCTGCGCCAGCTGTCCGATCCGGATCCGCGGCATATCCTGCTCGGTGACCTGACCGCGCATTTCGATTTCGCCGCCGCGAGCCAGATGAAACAACACGCTGGAGCCGGCCACCGCGACTTGGCCGATCTCCGCGCTGCGCGTGAGCACGATGCCATCCGTAGGCGCCACCACCGTCGTATGGGCCCAGCGGTTGCGGGCGTCGGCCAGCTGCGCTTCAGCCGCCTTGACCTTGGCTTGTGCCGTCAACGCCGTCGTATGTCGCCGCTCGGCCTCCTCTACGGAGAATGAATCCTTCGCGCGTTCGGCCCGCGCCCATTCGGCCTGCGCCACCGCGGCGCTGGCGCGAAGCTCGTCCAGTCCCGCCGATGCACTATCGACTTGCGACTGGGCGGTAATGGGATTGAGGCGGGCCAACACCTGGCCCCGGCGCACGCGATCGCCCGGCTCCACCAGCACCGCGGCAATACGCCCGGCATCGCCCTCGATACCGATGGGCATGTCATTTTGTGCGCTGATCAATCCCGTCAGGGATACGCTCGAGGCCACCGCACCGAGCATCGGCCTCACCACCGTAACCAACGGCGGCACCGTGGCGTCCTTGTCCGCCCCCGAAGCCCCAGCATGCGAGCGCGCGATCAGCCACCCGCCGACCAGCAATACCGCCAGCCCCAGCCCGGCCATACGCGGCCGCGACATCCACTCTCGCAGTTGATTGTTCATAACCTCATGTCCTACCGGTGCGCCGGGTCACACGGGCTCGCCCGCCTCCCCTGTGCCCTGTATGACTCACCAACCCGCTCGGAGGTTTCAACGCCGTGCGATCCGGCCCAATGCAACGCATTCTACCCCCCCGAATCAGCCGGCCTCGGCGCTGGGCGCTATACAGCGTTCCCCCTGGTTGCGGGGTGAATTGACAAATCGGCTCACCGGGTAGTACTCGAACTCGTCCAGCGCCCGTGCCGCGAAACTCGCCAACCGCGCGGTGGCATCTCCCGGCCAGGGAGCCAGCCACTCGTCAAACAATGCGGGCGGCAGCACCACGGGCATGCGGTTGTGCACGGGCGCCAGCTGGGGAGAGGCCGTACGCGTCAGTATGGCGAAGCTCAAATGCTCCGTGCCATCCACCTGGCGGGCTGACCACAAGCCGGCAAAGCAGAAGCCGGCCCTGCCGGCGGCGTGTATGAAGTAGGGCTGCTTGACCCCATCCTGCGCTTGCCATTCGTACCAGCCCAGTGCGGGCACCAGCGCGCGTGTCTGGCGTACCGCAGCGCGCCACATGGGCTTGGCAGCCGCCTCCTCACTGCGCGCGTTGATGGTCGAGGTGGGCGGGGTGGGCTGCGACCACCAGCCGGGCACCAGTCCCCACCGCATCGCCGCCACTTCCAGTGACACGCCCGCCCCTGCGGCGGCGCCGGAATCCGGGTGGGCCGCGGCGCGGATTACCGGCAGAGACATGGTGGGCGCCGCGTTGTACACGCGCTCAAAGGGGTGATGCACGCGAATGTTGTATTCGCGCTCAATGGCCGCCTGCTCGCGCGATACGAACCGACCGCACATGGGGGTATTCCAGCTGCCTCAGGCCAGTGGCGAGACACCCAACAAGCGCAAGTGCGCCCACCCGATGGTCAGCGCGTAAAGCGCCAAGCCCACCACCACCGCGATCAGATCGTTCCATCGACCGGGCGGTGCACCTGGCGTGGCGGCGTTGGCGCGCGCGGGCCGGTGTTTCAGGGAGATTCGATCGATGACGGCCCACGCCAGGAAGCCGCCGAACAGCAGCACATCTGCGGCACTGCCATTGGCCAACAGGTGCGCCGCGGCCCACAGTTTGATGGCCACCAACATGGGGTGACGCGCGGCACTCTGAATGCGTCCGGGCAAATAAGCCGCCAACAGGAGAGGAAACACCGGCACCATCAGCACCCGTGACAGCGTGTGCAGGGCGGCGGGCGGTGAGTACAGAACGATGGGCATCGCACGCGCCAGGCCAAAGCCGCGAATGATCAGCGCCAGCCCGACCAGCGACAGCATCGAATACGCAATGCGCCACGGTGCTGCGCCCAGGCGCAGCACCATCCGTTCACGCCAATGGGGCGCCGCGATGGACACCGAATGGATGCCCAGGAACACCAGCAGCCCAAGTACCAGTAAGCTCATGGCAGACTACCCCGTTGTCGCGCACGCCACCGCTGATCGTCAACCTTTTGGGGCACCACGACGTTGGGTGTAAAGATTGGAGCGGCAGAACATCATGCGCGGATTTACATTATGCGGCAATTGAGGCCCACAGCGGGGGCGGGCGTCGGCGTGGCGCTGCTGCTGGCCTGGCTGGCTGGTTGTGTGACGCCGGGAGTCATGGTGGGTCGGTCCACCACCACCCCTGCCGGCGGCGTCGCCGCGGCCGCCGGGTTGAGTCGCGAAGATATCGAATGGTTGGGTCGAGTCGGTTTCGGGGTCAATACGGCCACCCTGGTTCGTTACCGGGAGCTGGGCCGACAGCGCTTCCTGGACGATCAACTCACGGTTCGCGACTCGGCGCGGCAGGACGCGGCGTTACCGTCGACGATTGCCCTGCGCATCAGCGCCCTGCATCTGGAGCGGAATGATCCGGTCACGGTGCT
>Ga0075017_100000855_pt1 | contig 17876 bp, 16 predicted proteins | sample AleBraG_ABR_2012_FD_71475 | JGI IMG/M metagenome (GOLD analysis project Ga0075017, IMG submission 71475) | Freshwater sediment microbial communities in response to fracking from Pennsylvania, USA - Alex Branch Run_MetaG_ABR_2012 | ecosystem: Environmental > Aquatic > Freshwater > Creek >... | reverse complement strand
TCGACCCCGGTGAGGTCGAGCTTGCGCAGCGTGTCGGCGCGGAAGGCGCGGTAGCCACCGGTGGCGTCGCGCAGCGGGACGCCGAGCATCACCCGGGTGTAGAGGCTTCCCCCGCGGGAGAGCAACTCCCGCGACTTCGGCCAGTTCACGACCGAGCCGCCGGGCACCCAGCGGGAGCCGAGCACGAGGTCGGCGTCGCGCAGCGCGTCGAGCAGCCGCGGCAGCTGCTCGGGCTGGTGCGAGCCGTCGGCGTCCATCTCCACGACGACGTCGTAGCCGTTGTCCAGCGCCCAGTCGAAGCCGGCGAGATACGCCGCGCCGAGACCTTCCTTGCCGCTGCGGTGCATGACGTGCACGTGGTCGTCCGCAGCCGCGAGCTCGTCGGCCAGGACCCCGGTGCCGTCGGGGCTGTTGTCGTCGGCCACCAGCACGTCGGCCTCGGGGACCGCGGCGCGCACCCGTGCGGTGATCAGGGGGAGGTTCTCGCGCTCGTTGTACGTGGGCACGATGACCACGATGCGTCCGAGATCGGCGAAGGTCTCGTCGCTCACGTCACTGGCTCCTCGGTGGACTGCTCGGTCTCCGAGCCTACGTCGCCGGGGCGCCGGCGTCCGAATGCGGCCACCGCGAGCAGGACGACCGCGGCCAGGCAGGCGAGCAGCTCGGGCACCGCGCCGACGCGGTCGGCCACCGTGAGGGTGTCGCGCAGCGGGACCTTCTCCACCAGGTAGCCGGCGGTGAACTCCGGCAGCGACTGCGACACCGAGCCGTCCGGACGGATGATCGCGCTGATGCCGCTCGTCGCCGCGATCAGGACGGCGCGGCCGTGCTCCACCGCACGCAGCCGTGACATCGCCATCTGCTGCTCGGGCTGCCCGGTCCAGCCGTAGGTCGCGTTGTTGGTCTGCACGGTGATGACGCGCGCGCCGAGACCGGCCAGGTCGCCCGTGACGCCGTCACCGCGGACGGCGGCGCGGCCGAGCTCGTCGTAGGCCACCTCGAAGCAGATGAGGTCGCCGATGCGGGCCGGACCGAGCTGGAGCACGCCGGTGTGCTCGCCGGCCGCGAAATCGCGGGGGATCCGGTCGAAGCGGCTGATCAGGCGTGAGAGCACGGCGCGGCCCGGGATCCACTCGCCGAACGGGACGGGGTGCTGCTTGACGTAGTAGTCCCCCGGCCCGGGCGCGCCAGAGGACGTCGGCATCCAGACGATGCCGACGTTCCAGATGCGGTCCGCGTCCGTGGGCGCGTTGACGACGGCGCCCACGAGCACCGGTACGCCGACCGCGTCGACGGCCTGCTGGATCTGGGCGTGCGCCGACGCGTCGACGAAGGGGTCGATATCGGTGGAGTTCTCCGGCCAGATGACGACGTCGGGCTGCGGCACCTTCCCCGCGGCGATGTCGGCGGCAAGGCGCTCGGTCTCCCGCACATGGTTCTCCAGGACGGCGGCCCTGGTGTCGAACGCACCCAGGCCCGCCTCGGGGACGTTGCCCTGCACCACCGCGGCCGTGACCGTGTCGGGTCGACCGAACCCCTCCCCCTCCGTCGGGAGCGGCACCAGACCGCCGAGCGTGCTGACCAGCGCCACGCCGACGAGGGCGGCCACCGCGGCGCGCGGTCGGCGGCGCTCGAGCCAGGCGAAGGCCAGCAGCGCGCCGAGCAGGGAGACCGCGAACGTCACCGCCGGCGCACCGCCCAGGGCGGCGTAGGGCGTGAGCGACGTGGCGGTCTGACCGAAGGCCAGACGCCCCCAGGGGAACCCGCCGAGCGGGACGCGGTCGCGCAGCGCTTCGGAGAGCACCCACATCAGCGGCACGGCGAGCGGCCAGACGCGCAGCCGTGACGTCGCGGCGACGCCAGCGCCGACGAGGCCGATGCAGAGCGCGAAGACGCCGACGAGCAGCAGCCACGCGTCGTCGCCGATGACACGCATCCAGGCGAGGTGCCAGAGCAGGAACGCGAGCCCGGCGAGGTAGCCGAGCCACAGGCCGTGCCGGGCCCGGACGCCGTGCCAGCTCAGGGTGAGCAGCGCCAGCGCGGGCGGGGCCAGCCAGACGACGTCGTAGGGCGGGAAGGACGACACCAGCAGAAGGCCGCCGCCGACCGATCCGGCGACGCGCAGCGCGAGGTCGCGGCGCGCCGGCGCGATCGCCGCGGGGTCCTCAGGCACGGCGCCAGGCTACGCGAGCACGCCGCTGCACCCGCGCCGCACGAGACCCCACGCAGGACCGACGTCCACCGACCCGGCAAAGGTTCCGCCGTCGAGGCCCGCGTCACTCGAAGCGGGTGGGGTCCCCGGCTCCGACCCGGATGATGACCGGCTCCTCGCCGGAGAGGTCGACGACGGTCGTGGGCTCCACGCCGCAGTCACCGGAGTCGATCACGGCATCGAGGAGGTGGTCGAGGCGCTCCTTGATCTCCCAGCCGACGGTCATCGGCTCGGGCTCGTCGGGCAGCAGGAGGGTGCTCGACACGATCGGCTCGCCGAGCTCGGTCAGCAGCGCCTGCACGACCGGGTGCTTCGGGATGCGCACGCCGACCGTCATCTTCTTCGGGTCCTGCAGCTTGCGCGGCACCTCCCGCGACGCCGGGAGGATGAACGTGTAGCTGCCCGGCGTGCAGGCCTTGACGGTGCGGAACATCGCCGTGCTGACGTGGACGTACTGACCGAGCTGGGCGAAGTCGGCGCAGACCAAGGTGAAGTGGTGTCGCTCGTCGAGACGACGGATCTCGCGGATGCGGGCGAGCCCGTGCACGTTGCCCATCGCGCAGCCGAGGGCGAAGCAGGAGTCGGTGGGGTACGCGATGACGCCACCGCCCCGGACGATGTCGGCCGCCGCGGCGATGGAGCGCGCCTGCGGGTTCTCCGGGTGCACGTCGAAGTAGCGGGCCATGTATCGACCCTAGGGTGATCCGGTCAGGCCCGCGTGCGGTACTGCCGGCGCGGTGTCAGGCCCCGGCACCGAGCCAGACGCGCGCGGCGGCCACGAGCGCCGCCTGACCGTTGGCCAGGGTCGGCTCGATCACCGGCGCGTACTGCGGTGAGTGGTTCGACGGGATCGTGCGAACCCTCTCGGCGATCTCCTCGATGCCCGCCAGCCCCTGGAACTCGGCCGGGTCGGCTCCCCCGAGCAGCCAGTAGACGCACGGCACGCCGGCCGCCGTCGCGAAGGCACCCACGTCCTCGCTGCCGGTCACCGGCCCGGGGTCGACGACGGCGAGGGCCACCGACGCCAGTGCGGCGCGCGTCGCCTCGACGGCGTCGGCGCCGTTGAGCACCGCGGGGAACGACGCGACATGCTCCACCGTGGGTGGCCGCGGAGCTCCTGCGGCGATCGCCTCGCCCTCCGCGATACGGCTCACCGACGTCAGCACCCGGTCGAGCACCCGGGGGTCGTAGGTCCTGATGTTGAGCACCAGCTCGGCGGAGTCGGGGATCACGTTGCCGACCGTGCCCGCCGTCATCTTGCCGACGGTCACGACGGCGGTCTCCGTCCCGGCGATCTCACGCGACACGATGGTCTGCAGCCGCAGCACGGTCGCGGCAGCCATGACCACGGGATCGACCGACGCCTCGGGCCGCGACCCGTGCGCCCCGCGCCCGTGCAGCGTGATCCGCACGGCGTCGGACGCGGCGAACGCGGGGCCGGACCGGAGTCCGATGACACCGGCGGGCAGCGGTGCGACGTGCTGCCCCAGGACGACGACCGGTCGGGGGAACCGGTCGTAGAGCCCGTCGGCGAGCATGGCGAGCGCCCCGGCGCCGAGCTCCTCCGCGGGCTGGAACACCGCGAGCACCGTGCCGCTCCAGCTGTCGCGGTCCGCCGCCAGCTCGGCGCACGCCGCCAGCAGGCACGTGACGTGGACGTCGTGCCCGCAGGCGTGCATGACGGCGACGTCGTGCCCCTCGGGGTCGGCCCCTCTCGCCGTGCTCGCATAGGCGAGGCCCGTGGCCTCCTCGACCGGGAGCGCGTCCATGTCGGCACGGAGCAGCACCACCGGCCCGTCGCCGTGGTGCAGGAGCGCGACCACGCCGGTGCGTCCGACGCCCTCGGTGACGTCGTAGCCGAGGTCGCGCAGCCTCGCCGCGACGATCCCGGCGGTGCGCGTCTCCTGGAAGCTGAGCTCGGGGTTGCGGTGCAGGTCCTGGTAGAGCTCGACCCACTCGTCCGCCGTTGTCATCGTGGTCCCTCCGTGGTGCCCTCGTGGTGCGGCGATCCTCGCAACAACGCCGGCCCGCTGCAGTCGTTTGCGCGCGCCGCCGCGGCAACCCAGGATGGTGGTGATGACGATTCCGGACCAGGGGGACCCCTCCGCGTCGGGTGGGACGACGCCTCCGGCGCCCGCCAGCGACGACCTCGCGCGAGGTCGCACCTTCGAGTCCCTGTCGGTGCCGAACTACCGGAAGTTCTTCGGCGGGCAGGCCGTCTCGCTCGCCGGCACCTGGATGCAGTCGGTGGCGATGGCCTGGCTCGTCCTGCAGCTCACCGGGTCGCCCACCTGGCTGGGGCTCGTCATCGCGCTGCAGACGCTGCCGATCCTGCTGTTGGGCCCCTATGCCGGCGTGCTCATCGACCGGGTCGACAAGCGACGCCTCCTCGTGTCGACGCAGACGGCAGCGGCGCTCCAGGCGCTGCTCCTCGGCGTGCTCACGGTGCGGGGCGACATCACCGTCGCCTGGGTGCTCCTGCTGTCCGTCGCGCTCGGCCTGGTCAACACCCTCGACAACCCGGCGCGGCAGTCCTTCGTCCGTGAGATGGTCCCGGGACCGCTCGTGCGCAACGCGGTGACGCTGAACTCCGTCGTGGTCAACGCGTCACGGGCGGTCGGACCTGCCCTCGGCGGGGTCCTGATCGCCGTCGTGGGGGTCGGCACGTGCTTCCTCGTGAACGCGGTCAGCTTCGTCGCCGTGATCGCCGCGTACCTCGCCATGGACGCCGCTGCGCTCCGCCCCTCCGCGCCGACCCCGCGCGCCCCGGGACAGCTGCGCGACGGGCTCGCCTACGTGCGGCGGACCCGCGACCTGTTCATCCCGTTGTGCATGATGGCCATGGTCGGCACGCTGACCTACGAGTTCCAGGTGTCGCTCCCCGCCCTCGCGACCGACACCTTCCACGGCGGCGCGACCAGCCTGGGCTGGATCACCTCGGCGATGGGCGTCGGAGCCGTCGTCGGTGGGCTCATCAGTGCGTCGCGACGCGCCACCGGGATCGGACCGCTCGTCGTCTCGGCGACCGCGTTCGGGGCGGCGACGTTGCTGACCGCTGTCTCTCCCAGCCTGCCGGTTGCGGCCGCGTCCCTGCTCCTCGTCGGTGCCGCGAGCGTGTGGTTCCTGTCGCTCGGGAACGCCACCCTGCAGATGACCGCCGCGCCGCAGATGCGCGGCCGCGTGATGGCCCTGTGGGCGGTCGCGTTCCTGGGGACCACACCGATCGGCGGCCCCCTGGTCGGCGCGATCGCCGAGCACCTCAGTCCCCGCTGGGCCCTCGGCGCGGGAGCGGCCGCCGCCTTCGCGGCCGCGGCGCTCGGGGCCTCGGTGCTGCGGCGCACGACCCGGTCGGTGCCGCGCTGACGGCGTCGGTCACCGACGCTGCGGCCACTCCGAGCGCAGGAGCGCGAACACGAGCAGGTCGCCCCACTCCCCCTTGAACCACGACTCCTCCCTGAGGTGCGCCTCCTGGCGCATCCCCAGGGCCCGGCACAGCGCTGCGGAAGCGGTGTTGCGGGGGTCGAGCTGGGCATGGATCCGGTGCAGGCCGAGCTGCTGGAACCCGATCCCCATCAGCGCCGTCGCCGCCTCGCGCGCGTAGCCGTGCCCCTGCTGGTCGGGGTGCAGCACCCAGCCGATCTCGCCCTGACGGTCCAGAAGACGACCCATCCGGAGGCTCACGTCGCCGACCACGCGACCCTCGAGCTCGATCGCGAGGAAGACGCGGTCGTGGTCGGCCTCCACCCGGGTGGCCTGCATCCGCTCGGCGATGAACGCCGTCGCGTCCCCCGACGTCATCGGACCGGACATGAGGTGGGTGGTGACGTCCTCGCGTGACCGGTAGGCGAGCACGTCCGCCTCGTCGCCGGCGCGGACCGGCCGCAGCACCAGACGTCGGGTCGGCACGGGCACGACGATCTCGGTCATCCCGCCTCCCGGCGTTGCGCGCGACGGATCAGCCGGGGACGACGACCGTGCCGCTCGCCGCGGTGACGACCAGCGGTTCGGCGAGCACGGACGCGGCCGACGCCGACACCTCGGGGGCCGAGCGGCACACGACGCGGGCCTCGAACGCGACGCCCCGCGAGCGGGTGCCGACGCGCGTGACGGTCGCCGTCGCCTCCAGCACGTCACCGCCCATCACCGGGGCGCGGAACGCGACCTCGTCGTAGCCGGCGAACAGACCCTCGTCGCCGTCGGTGCGGATGCAGAGCTCGGTGGCGACATCGCCGAACATGGCCAGCACGTAGGCACCGTCGACGAGGTTCCCGCCGTAGTGCGCGTGGCTGTACGGCACGTAGCGACGGTGGGTGACGCTGGCGCCGAGGCGGGTGTCCTCGCTCATGAGGCCTTCTTCCGGGTCGTGGGTGCAGGGACGAGCGCGGAGACGAGGTAGGACGCCACCTCGCCGGGCGTGGTTCCGCGGCCGAAGATGCGGTCGACGCCCAGCTCCGCGGTGGCGAGCTCGTCAAAGCGCGGCCCGCCGACGACGAGAAGCGGTCGCTTCTCGGCAGGGAAGGCCTCGCGGAACGCGGCGCTCATCTCGCGCGTGTTGTGCAGGTGGGCGTCGCGTTGGGTGACGACCTGCGAGACGAGCACAGCGTCGGCCCGGTGGGCGCGGGCCTGCTCGACGAGGTCGGGGACCGAGACCTGCGCCCCGAGGTTCACCACGGTGATCTCGGAGTAGTACTCGAGGCCCTTCTCCCCAGCGAACCCCTTGATGTTGAGGATCGCGTCGATGCCCACGGTGTGCGCATCCGTGCCGATGCACGCCCCGACGACGACGAGCGGTCGACGCAGACCCTTCTTGATGACGACGTTGACCTCCTTCGGAGAGAGGAGCGGGTAGTCGCGCTCCACCACCACGACCTCGCGCACGTCGACGAGGTGGTGCACCGGTCCGTAGACCACGAAGAAGGTGAAGTCCGGCCCCATCGCCTTGGCGTGGACCACCATCGCGGGGTCCATGCCCATCTTGGTCGCGAAGAGCTGAGCGGCACCTTCCGCGCGCTTGTCGTGCGGCAGCGGCAGGGTGAACGACATCTGCACCATGCCGTCGCCCGTGGCGTCGCCGTAGGGACGGACGATGTTCTTGTTCGGCCTCGCGGAGCTCATCGCGTCGCCCCCTCCTCGAGCAGCTCGGTCGCCGGATTGAGGTATCCGGACTCCTTGCGCACCACGCCGTCGAGGCCTCGACCCGCGTCGGCAGGTCGCTTCATCAGCCCGAAGGTGCCGTCGGCGATGGCGTCGAGCAGGGTGTCGTCGACGATGCGGTCGAGCAGGTCGACGGCCTCGCCGAGCACCTGCCGCGCGCGGGCCGCGATGAAGCCGTCGGGGGCGGGTCGGAAGTCCTCGCGCAGGTTGCCGGCCGCGGTGAAGACGTAGCGCACGTTCTGCAGCGCGAGGTCACGGTCGGAGAGCCAGGGCGTGACGACCGCCTCGGTCATCATGCCCACGAGCAGGATCCCCTGGCCGGTGAGCGCGCCTGCCAGGTTGAAGAAGCCGTCGAGCAGGTAGCCGCGGAACACGTCGCCGGTCATGTGCTTCGTCGGCGGCATCCACTTGAGCGGCGCGTCCGGGAACAGCGCGCGGGCGAGCATCGCGTGCGCGAGCTCGAGGCGGAACGAGTCAGGGATGTCCGGGTTGATCTCGAACGCGTGCCCGAGCCCGAGCTGCCAGTCCTCGAGCCCCGCCTCCTTGGCGAAGAACTCGTTGAGCAGCTGGCTCACCGTGACCGTGTGCGCGGCGTCGACGGCGTCAGCGGTCGTGAGGTAGTTGTCCTCGCCGGTGTTGATGATGATGCCCGCGCGTGCGTGGATCTGCCGGCTGAAGCGCTGGTCGACGAAGGTACGGATCGGGTTGATGTCACGGAAGAGGATCCCGTACATCGAGTCGTTGAGCATCATGTCGAGGCGCTGCAGGCCTGCGAGGGAGGCGATCTCGGGCATGCACAGCCCCGAGGCGTAGTTCGTCAGCCGGACGTAGCGGCCGAGCTCGGCGCTCGTCTCGTCGAGCGCTGCCCGCATCAGGCGGAAGTTCTCCTGGGTCGCGTAGGTGCCGGCGTAACCCTCCCGGGTGGCGCCCTCGGGGACGTAGTCGAGCAGCGACTGGCCCGTGGAGCGGATGACCGCGATCACGTCGGCGCCCTCGCGCGCGGCAGCCTGCGCCTGCGGGATGTCCTCGTAGATGTCGCCGGTGGCGACGATCAGGTAGATCCACGGCGCGGGTTGCGGGCCGTACTTCTCGATGAGCCGGTCCCGCTGCCTGCGGTTGGCGTCGATGCGGCGGATCCCCGCGGCCACCTGCGCCCGGGCGGCCTTCGCCGCACGCTGGGCATCCGTGCCCTCAGGGACCCGGAAGGAGACCGAACCGGCGGCTGCCTTCTGCGCGACCGTCAGCAGGCCGTCACCGGTCCGCAGCATCGCATCCCACACCGGCAGAGCGATGCCGTGCTCGAGTCCGACCTCGTCGCGCACGACGTCGACGAGCCGGTTGACCCACGGGATCCCCTCGACGTCGGCGCCCTCGAGGCCGGCCAGGCGGAGGACCGCGCGCTCCACGGACACGGTCGTGTGGCGCTTGGCCAGCGACACGACCGGGGCGCCGGCCTTGCGCGCCAGCGCCCGGGCCTGGCGGATCGTGGCGGGATCCAGGTCGAGCATGCGACGCGGATCGGTCGTGGTGCGGCTCACGCCGCCACCTCCTCGAGTTGGCCGGAGTCGTGCACCGTCGCGCCGCGCACCACGGTGCGCAGGCAGGTCGGTGACACGCCGGTCGACAGGTCGGGCCAGCCGGTCGGGTCGAAGTCTGCCGCCCACACCGCGCAGGTCGCAGGCGCTCCGGTCACGAGCCGCCCGGACGCGAGGTCGCCCACCGCCGCGTGCCCCGTGCGGGTGTGCGCCACCAGCGCGGTCGCGAGGTCGAGCCCGTAGGACGACGTGCGTGGCGCGACCGCCGCTCGGATGGCACCCCACGGGTCGAGCGGCGTGACCGGTGCGTCGGAACCGAGCACCAGCGCGATGCCGGCGCCCACCATCGCCGAGAACGCGTTGAGCCGTGATGCGCGCTCGACGCCGAGCCGGTCGGCGTACATGCCGTGCGTCCCGCCCCAGGCGGCGTCGAACGCCGGCTGCACCGAGGCCACCAGGCCGAGGTCCGCGAGCACCGTGACCTGGTGGGCGTCGAGCATCTCGGCGTGCTCGAGCCGGTGGCCCGCCGCGCGGATGGCATCGGCGCCGACTGCCGCCGCCGCGCTCGCCAGGCCGCGGACGACCGCGTCCATCGCCGCGTCGCCGATCACGTGGAACCCGGCCTGGACGCCCGCCTCGGTGCTGCGGACGAGATGGTCGGCGATCGCGTCGGCGTCGAGGTAGAGAGCGCCGTGCGTGCGCGCGTCGTCCGCGTAGGGCGTACGCAGGCAAGCGGTGCGGGAGCCCAGCGCACCGTCGACGAACAGGTCGCCGCCGGCGCCGTGCGCACCGAGGTCGCGCACGCAGTCCAGCCCGCCGTCGGCAGCGGTCTGACCCCAGTAGACGACCACCTCGGGCAGCCCGCCCTCGGCGACGAGGGACTGGAGCTGTCGGACGTCGTCGTAGCCCCCGATCTGCGGGCCGTTCATCTCGTGCACCGAGCCGATCCCGAGCGACGCGGCGTGGCGGAGCAGACGCGACTGCGCCTCCATGCGCTGGCCGGCCGTGAGCGACCCCAGGGCCGCGGCGCGGACGGCGTGGTGCGCGGCGCGGCTCAGCCAGCCGGCCGGGTCGTGCCCGTCGAGCGCGCCGAGCCCGGCCACCGAGGCCATCAGGGCGCTGCTCGCGAGCGCGGAGTGGCCGTCGACGCGCGCCAGGTAGACCACGGAGCCGTAGGAGGCGCGATCGAGCTCGGCCGCCGACGGTACGACGCGGTCCTCCCACGTCGACTCGTCCCAGCCGTGGCCGAGCACGGGCCGGCCGTGCAGCTGCCGGGTCCGCGCCGCGACGGCGTCGAGCAGCTGGGACTTCGCACGGACCGTCGACAGGTCGAGACCGGTGAGCGCCAGCCCGGCGTCGGTCACGTGCACGTGCCCGTCGACGAAGGCCGACATCACGAGGCCGCCGCGGAGGTCCACCACCCGGTCGACCGCGGGAGCCGATCCGGGGGGACCGACGTGACCGAACACCGACCCGACCAGCACGAGGTCCGCGTCGACGACGGCGCCACCGACCAGGGCGCGGCCGCCGCGCAGCAGGGTCGGGGTCATGCAGCGCTCACAGGTGTCCCTCGCCGGCGAGGCGTTCGGTGAACAGCTGTGCCACCCCGGCCTCGCAGCGGAGCAGGTCGAACGCCAGATCCGCGTGACCGGGGGTGAAGCCGTTCCCGATGAGCATCGTGACGTCGGCCGCCAGTCCCTCGGCGCCGAGAGCGGCCGTGGAGAACGACGTCGCCATCGAGAAGAAGATGATGGTGCCGCCGTCGCCGCACGACAGGATCGCGCCGTGCTCGCAGCCGGGCACGTCGACGCAGACGACGACGATGTCGGCCGGCTCCCCGAGCGCGTGGTGGATCGCGTCGGACAGGCCGACCGGGTCGCGGGCGTCGGCGAGGGCCACGATGTCGGCAAGACCCGCACGGTGCAGCGCCTCGGCCTCCTTCACCACCGGCACGATGCCGACGGTCCGCTTCGCGTGCGCGCGTCGAGCCGCCGCGAGCGACAGCGAGCCGCTCTTGCCGGCCCCGCCGATGACGGCGACCGTCGGGGCGTGGCCGGCCTCGACGTAGCGCCGCACGACGCGCGCCGTGAGCGCGGGCGCGCCGCACACGTCCATGACCGCCATCGCGAGGGTCCCGTTCAGGTCGTCGGGAACCTTGGCCACGATCGTCCGGTCGAACAGGATCGCGTGACCGTCGCACGGGACCTGCTCGGAGAGCCCGTCCCAGTCGTGCAGGTCGTCGTCGATCTGCAGCGGGGTCAACGTCAGCGACACGAGGGTCGTGACGGCGTCACCCACCTCGAGCTCCTCGTGGTGGCTGTGCGGGCCGATCTCCTCGACCACGCCGACGAGCATGCCACCGGACCCGGTGACCGGGTTCTGCATCTTGCCGCGGGTGCGCACGATGTCGAGGACCTCGGCACGCACCGCGCCGCCGTCGCCCCCGTGCTTGTCGGAGAGCTGGCGGAAGCTCGCGGCGTCGAGGTTGAGCCGCTGGACGCGCACCCGCACCTCGCCGTCGACGAGGGCAGGGCTGGGATCGAGCTTCCAGGCCGCCTGCGGCAGCACGCCGTGCGGCTCGAGCACGCGGTGGAGCCCCACGGGGCTCACGGGGTGGCGGTCGGTCACGCTGCCAGATCCTTCCCTGCCGGTGCCGGTGCGGGGTCCGGACGTCAGATCTTCCTGACGCACGCCCCAGACAGCATGCCTTACGTACTTCCGTCCGATCGGACGGAAATCCTGCGGCACAATAGTGCCAGATCCGGAGGATATCCCGTATCCTCTCCGGAACCGCCTCGACCGTGGCGGCACGAGACCACCCGCGCGACGTCGCAGCACCCACCGGAGGCACCCGTGACCGAGACCCTCGAGGCCGCAGTCCAGGCCGCCGACGGCGGCGCCCTGCCGCAGCCCTACCAGTACGCGCACCGCCCGCTCGTGGAGCCCGACTGGACCCGCTTCCCGGGCTGGAAGGACGTCACGGGGGCGGACTGGCGCTCGGCGCAGTGGCAGCGCTCGCACTGCGTGAAGAACGTCGCCCAGCTGCGCGGCGTGCTCGGCGACCTCGTCGACGACCGCTTCTACGACGACCTCGAGGCCGACATCGCGCAGGCCGCGACCATGTCGATGCTCGTGCCGCCGCAGATGGTCAACACGATGGCGCGCGAGGTCGAGGTCGCGGGCCCCGGTTCGCTGACCGACGCGTTCTACGCCGACCCGATCCGCCGCTACATGCTTCCGGTGCTCAGCGACCGCCGGACGGAGTGGACCTCGCACCCGCACGCCACCCGCGACTCGCTGCACGAGCACGAGATGTGGGCCGTCGAGGGCCTGACCCACCGCTACCCCACCAAGGTGCTGGCCGAGCTGCTCTCGACCTGTCCGCAGTACTGCGGGCACTGCACGCGGATGGACCTGGTCGGCAACTCGACCCCGCAGGTCGAGAAGCTGAAGTTCCTCGCAAAGCCCGACACCCGCCTGCAGGACATGCTCGACTACCTGCGCCGCTCCCCCGGGGTCCGCGACGTCGTCGTCTCCGGGGGCGATGTCGCCAACATGCCATGGGCCCGCCTCGAGCAGTTCATCAGCGCGCTCCTGGAGATCGACAACGTGCGCGACATCCGGCTGGCGTCGAAGGCGTTCGCGGTGCTGCCGCAGCACTGGCTGCAGGACGACGTGCGAGCCGGCATGGAGCGGGTCGCCACCACGGCGCGCAAGCGCGGTGTCGGGCTCGCGATCCACACGCACGTCAACAACGCCAGCACCGTGACGCCGCTGGTCGCGGAGGCCACCCGGGCGATGCTCGAGGCCGGTGTGCGCGACGTGCGCAACCAGGGCGTCCTCATGCGCGGGGTCAACGCGACCGTGACGGACCTGCTCGACCTCTGCTTCGGCCTGCTCGACGGCGCCGGGATCATGCCGTACTACTTCTACATGTGCGACATGATCCCCAACGCCGAGCACTGGCGGCTCGCGGTCTGGGAGGCCCAGGCGCTGCAGCACGGGATCATGGGCTACCTGCCCGGGTTCGCGACGCCGCGCATCGTGTGCGACGTGCCCTACGTCGGCAAGCGCTGGGTGCACCAGGTCCACGAGTACGACCGCGAGCGCGGCATCACCTACTGGACCAAGAACTACCGCACCGGCATCGAGACCGAGGACGCCGCGGCGCTCGAGCGCACCTACGAGTACTACGACCCGATCCACACGCTGCCGCGCACCGGCCAGGACTGGTGGCGCCAGCATGCAGCCGCCTCGGTCGCCGAGGCCGACGCGAGCCGCGAGGTCCACAGCTGATCGTCCAGCACTGTCATGACCTGCGTGCGCCCCGGTGGCGTGAGCGTGTCATGACGTGGGCAGGCCCCGGGGCTCAGAGGGCGGGCGGGCGGTTCTCGTACGGGGTGGAGAGCACGACGCTGGTGCGGGTCGACACGTTCGCGGCCGCGCGGATCTCGGCCAGCAGGTGCTCGAGCGCCACCGGGCTCTCGACACGCACCTTCACGACGTAGGACTCGTCTCCGGCCACCGAGTAACAGGCCTCGATCGCGGCGATGTGCTCCAGCCGTGCGGGAGCGTCGTCCGCGGCTGCGGGGTCGATGGGCTTGATGGAGATCAACGCCGTCAGCGGGAGCCCGAGCGCGTCGTGGTCGACGACGATCGTGTAGCCCTTGATCACGCCGCGCTGCTCGAGGCGCCGGACCCGCTGGTGCACCGCCGACGTCGACAGGCCCGTCGCCCTGCCGAGGTCGGTGTAGGACATCCGCCCGTCGGCGGCCAGCAGGCGCACGATGGCCTGGTCGATCTCCTCCACGTGCCGTTCCTCTCCCCTGCGCCCACCCCACGGGCCGACGTGCTGCCAACCTATCCACCGGCGCAGCCGCAGGCGCGCCCCGTGACCCAACCGTCGCTCAGCGGACCGGGCGGATCAGCCGGGCGATGTCACGTCCTGGTGGTGGGCCCGTGGTCGCCCGGCGGCCGGCGCCTGCCGGCAGCGGTCCTCACGACGTGAGCGAGCGACCGATCACCATGCGCTGCACCTGGTTGGTGCCCTCGACGATCTGCAGCACCTTCGCCTCGCGCATGTAGCGCTCGACCGGGAAGTCCTCGACGTAGCCGTAGCCGCCGAACACCTGCACCGCGTCGGTGGTCACGCGCATCGCCGTGTCGGTGGCGAACAGCTTCGCCTTCGCCGCCTCCACGGAGAAGGCCAGCCCACGATCCTTGCGACGGGCCGCCTCGAGGTAGAGCGCACGCGCGGCCGACACCTGCGTCGCCATGTCGGCGAGGAGGAACTGCATCCCCTGGAACTCCCCGATGGCGCGGCCGAACTGCCGCCGCTGCGTCGCGTAGGCCGTCGCCGCGTCGAGCGCGGCCTGCGCGAGGCCGACCGCGCAGGCCGCGATGCCGAGCCGACCGGCGTCGAGCGCGGCAAGCGCGATCTTGAAGCCGTGACCCTCGACCCCGATCAACCGGTCGCACGGGACGTGCGCGCCCTCGAGCAGCACCTGGGCCGTGCGCGACGCCTTCGCTCCCATCTTGCGCTCGGGCGGCGCGCTCGACAGCCCGCGCGTCGAGGCGTCGGCCAGCAGGCAGCTGATCCCTCGGGCCCCGTCGTCGGACGTGCGGACCATCAGGTTGTAGAAGTCGGCCACACCGCCGTGGGTGATCCAGGCCTTGGTGCCGGTGACGACGTAGTCCTCCCCCTCGCGGACCGCCCGGGTCACCAGGGCGGCGGCGTCCGATCCCGACTGCGGCTCGGACAGGCAGTAGGCGCCGAGCTGCTCGCCACCCAGCATGCCGGGCAGCCAGCGCGCCTTCTGCTCGTCGCTGCCGTAGACCGCCACCGGGAAGCAGGCCAGCGTGTGCACCGAGACGGAGATCCCGAGGGAGAGCCACGTGCCGGCGAGCTCCTCCAGCATCTGGAGGTAGACCTCGTAGGACTGCCCTCCGCCGCCGTCGGCCTCGGGGTAGGGCAGCGACAGCAGACCGGCGCGGCCCAGCGTGCGCAGCTCCTCGCGGAAGAACGTGCCGTCGTGCTCGTAGGTCGCCACCTTCGGGGCGAGCTCCGCGTCGGCGATCTCGCGCACGAGGTCCAGCAGCTCGACGGCCTCGTCGGTGGGCAGCATGCGCTGCGCGGGCGTGACGGACAGGGCCATCAGAGGATCACCAGGTCCCGCGGTCGCAGGTTGAGCCGATCGCCGCCCTGCTCGTCGCACACCAGGATGTCCTCGATGCGCGCGCCGTGGCGACCCGGCAGGTAGATGCCCGGCTCGACCGAGAAGGCCATCCCCGCCCCGAGCAGCTCGGTGTTGCCGGTCACGATGTAGGGCTCCTCGTGCGTCTCGAGCCCGATGCCGTGACCGGTGCGGTGCACGAAGTACTCGCCGTAGCCGGCGGCCGTGATGACGTCGCGAGCCGCGGCGTCGACGCTCTCCGCGGTGACGCCGGGGCGCACGTGCTCGCACGCCGCCGCCTGGGCGGCCTGCAGCACGGCGTAGTAGTCGAGGAATTCCGCAGGCGGGGTGCCGACGCTGTAGGTGCGGGTCTCGTCGGAGCGGTACCCGTCGGGCATCGTGCCGCCGATGTCGACGACGACCGGCTCGCCGTCCTCGATCACGCGGTCGGACAGCTCGTGGTGCGGGCTCGCGCCGTTGGGTCCGCTGCCCACGATGACGAAGTCGACCGTCACATGCCCCTCGGCGAGGATCGCGTCGGCGATGTCCTGGCCGACCTCGCGCTCGGTGCGGCCGGCGCGCAACCACTCGGGCACCCGGGCGTGCACCCGGTCGATCGCGGCGCCGGCACGACGCAGCGCCTCGACCTCGTCGGGGGTCTTGCGCAGGCGCAGCTCCCGAAGGACGGTCCCCGCGAGCAGCTGCTCGGCGCCCGGCATGGCCTCGCGCAGGCGCAGGACCTTCTCGGCCCACATGTGGTTGTCCACGGCCGTGCGTGCCCGCTGCGGCAGCAGCGAGGCCACCAGGGCGTAGGGGTCGTCGGTCTCGCCCCACGCGAGGATCTCGAGTCCGAGCTCGCCGATCGGGCTGGCCACCGCCGCCGGCTTCTCGAGGCCGGGCACCACGACCACCGGGTCGCCCTCGCGCGGCAGCACCAGGCAGGTCAGCCGCTCGAGCGGGAGCGCGTCGTAGCCGGTGAGATAGCGCAGGTCCGGTCCCGGCGAGACCAGCAGGGCGTCGACCGCGAAGGCGCGGGCGGCCTCGCCGGCGCGAGCCAGACGATCGGCGAGGTCGGCGACGGGCGGGTGGTGGGGTGCGGTCACGGCGCCGACCCTACGCCGAGCGCCGCCGACGCACCGGCCCTGGCCCGCCTGCCGCGACGCTGCCGGCTCACGACCCGCGTCGGGCTGTGCGTCTAGGGTCTGCGCATGACGACGCGTCCCGAGAAGCTCATGCTGCTCGACTCCGCGAGCCTGTACTTCCGCGCCTTCTACGGGATGAAGGAGTCGATCACGGCGCCGGACGGCACCCCGGTGAACGCCGTGCGCGGATTCCTCGACTTCATCGCGCGGCTCGTGACCGATCACCAGCCCACCCGCCTGGTCTGCTGCTGGGACGACGACTGGCGCCCCGAGTTCCGGGTGGCGGCGATCCCCTCCTACAAGGCCCATCGCGTCGCGGACCCCACCGTCAACGCCGAAGAGGTGCCCGACACGCTGGCCCCCCAGGTGCCGGTGATCGCCGACGTGCTCGCGGCGTTCGGGATCGCCCGGGTCGGCGCCGCCGGCTACGAGGCCGACGACGTCATCGGGACGCTCGCGGCCCGGGCGAGCGTCCCGGTCGATGTGGTCACCGGCGACCGCGACCTCTTCCAGGTCGTCGACGACGCGCGGGGCGTGCGCGTGCTCTACACCGCCAAGGGCGGCGTGGCCCGCGCGGAGGAGGTGACCGAGTCCGTGGTGGCCGAACGCTACGGCGTCCCCGGTCGCGCCTACGCCGACTTCGCGGCGCTGCGCGGCGACCCGTCCGACGGCCTGCCCGGCGTCCCGGGGATCGGCGAGAAGACAGCAGCCGCGCTCATCACGGCCTACGGCTCGCTCGACGGCGTGCTGCGAGCAGCCGAGGTGGGCGACAACGCCGTGCGAGGGAGCGTCCACGCGAAGGTGCTGGCGGCGCGGCACTACCTGGCGGTGGCGCCGGCGGTCGTGCACGTCGCCCTCGACTGCCCGATCCCGGAGCTCGAGGACCGCCTGCCGACGGCGCCCGTGGACCCCGAGCGCCTGGCCGACCTGACCGCGCGCTGGGGCCTCACCACGTCGGTGCGACGACTCGAGGCCGTGCTGCGCGCCTGACGCGCCCGCACGGCTCGCTCAGACGCTGAGGGGGTCGTCGGAGGTGGTCAGGTCGATGAGCGCCGGGGCCTGCTCACGGCAGCGTGCGACGGCTTCCTCGAGCTCCACGGACAGCCGCTGGAAGTCCTCGCGAGCGGGGCGACGGAAGTGCATCCGGTGCTCGACGCCGTCCTTGCCGACGACGATCAGGACGCCACCGACGTGACGCGGTGCGTCACGGAACGCGACCAGGTCGATGTCCGACGCCGCGAGCTCGAGCTGGCCGTCCGCCGAGCCGCCGTTGAGCAGGGTCCGGCCGTCGACGTTCGTGCCTCGCGCGTTCAGGACGGCTCCGTCCCAGTCGATCTCCACGAGGTGGCCATGAAGCCTCATCGCTGCCCCGAATCCGGGCCTGCGGCCCTGTCGCCGTACTCCACCCACGGTACGCCGCCGTCCTGACTCTCGCGCCGGGATGCCCCGACGACCTCGTTCAGCGCGACGTGCTCTGCACGAGGTATTGCTGGGCTATCTGCTGGGTGGCCGGGACGCCTTGGGCCCACACGATGACCACGTCGTCCCCCCGGGCCCAGCCGACCGCCGTGATGGTCGTGCCGCGGGCTCCGTCGGCGACCTCGACCGCCGTGGTGCCGAGCTTGGTCGCGACCGGCGTGACCTGCGCGAAACTCTGGAC
>Ga0075017_100000854_pt1 | contig 17884 bp, 18 predicted proteins | sample AleBraG_ABR_2012_FD_71475 | JGI IMG/M metagenome (GOLD analysis project Ga0075017, IMG submission 71475) | Freshwater sediment microbial communities in response to fracking from Pennsylvania, USA - Alex Branch Run_MetaG_ABR_2012 | ecosystem: Environmental > Aquatic > Freshwater > Creek >... | reverse complement strand
GCGGCATCTACTTCCTGCGCGCTAGCAAGGCGACGGGTAGGACAACGCTGCTGCCCGATCAAGCCAAAGCCGCTTAGCGTCTAACTCCTTCAAATATGGGCCGGCTGATGAAGCTAAAGAGCCGAATCAGCCGGTCCAATCCTTACCAACCTTTCAGTTACCCACCGTTCGATTCCCCCCCACAAAAGTCTCGTAAAGACTCTTGAGTGAAACCACGACAGGCGAAGGATCGATAGGCTTGTAACCCAGTTCGGCCAGCATTTCGTCGTAGGTCGCCGCTAGTTTTGCATTCTCATCAGCCTTAGATGAGTACTCGTTGTACTGGCGGGCCGCGGCGTCGGCACGAGTGATCGTCTTTGTAGCCATGGGGTATTTGCCGGAGTGATTCGCGTACCAGTCTATGGTGTTTTGCGCTTTGGCCCGAAACCTTAACTCCTTCTGGTGGAAGTACAACGCGACCCTTAGATACTCTCTAGCATTTGACGGTTCGGTGGCATGGCTCACCTCTGTAATGTCTGATGGCTGTTGTGCATTTCCTTTTTCGGGTGCGCAAATCGTAGTGATCAAAACAATGGCTGTACAAGTAATTGCTTGTAGTGTCTTCGTGGTCACGCAAGGTCCTCTTGTAGCTCAAAATAAACATTTCTTTCTTCACTTGGCGTTGGAAAGCCCGCCAAGTAGCGGGCGATCCACGCATATTACGTATATCAAAAGAACACAATCACATCTGCGGCAAACATCAATTGGCTTTTTTCGTGCCGTTATTGTATGCCGGTGCGTCGTAGGCGTGTTCGTAGCGCAGTTCAGGACGGAAGACAACCGTTGATCCGATCCAGTGGTTCCATGACACGTCGTGTTCTGTGTATTTCGTGGCGAAGCCCGTCCGTTGGCCTTTGATGTCGTCCAGATATTCATTGCGTACCATTAGGGCGTTGTGCTTCCCGAATTGCTTCGCAATGTACTGAACTGTGGCCCAGTCTGGAGCGAAGCAGGTCAGTTCAGTTGTCGTTTTGCAGATCGCGCCATTGGAATTGTTCACAAGAAGCGAGGCCGCTGCTGCATCAGTCACATTCGGCGTGTCTTTCATGTATTAATACCAGGTCTCCCAGGCCATATGCACTGTTGAATTGCCGAACTTGTGATACCAGGTTGCATAGTAGGCGGACAAATTGTTGTAGCCGTATTTGCCGTCGTTAAGCGAGTTGGCGCAGACGTAAATATTATCTCCGCCCTCGGACCGTGTGTACCCCAAACAAGCATTTGCCGTCAATTTCGCATTCGGAGCCCAGGGTGCCGCCTCGCATCCGCCCGATAGTCCAGCCTGGGTCGTCCAATGGTTGCCCCATTTCGTGGTCATGTTAACCCCAGTTTGTGTGTAGCAATCGTAGGTGTAAGTCAGCGAGTGAGTATACGTGTAGTTGTTGGGTGCGAGCTGCGCCTCAATGTCCGGCAGCGAGATGTATCTACCGATGCGCACATCCGTCCCCTGGCCCAGCTTGGGAAAGTAAAGATCGATGTAGGCCATCACCGGGTCGTACCCTAGCTTGTTACCAAGAGAGCCGTTCGGCTGCGGGTGGTTGAGAAGTTGCTGGCTTAAGTAGCCCTCAGCCGTCGTGAATCGAAAGCCCCAATCAAAATGATCCGTCTGAATCGTGTCTGGAGTTCTCTCAAATAGAGGGTCGCTTGGTCAAGTTGAAATGCGTTGGGACCTTCTGCGTACGCAGCCGGCAAATTGTCGTATGGTCTTGCGTTGGAAGTGCTTAGATTCATGCCGAGATCGAACCAACCATAGATCCGGATATTTGCCTTCTTCCGCCAATCGCCGTTTGGACCATTCTGCAAAGCTGTCGTGAGCGGGTACGCCGTCGCGTTTGGGTATCCGATGAGCGGCGTGCCTCCAATCGGCCAGACGATGAAAGGAAACGGGGGGGTGAAACTGGCGCTGGATAGCCTCGATGCGGAGACAGGCTAGCCAAAAGATCTAACCGAAAGATTTGGCGGCGCCGACGAACGACTGATTGCAATACGCGCGACCAAAACTTATCCTCAGATTTGAGGCCATTGCTGGTCCGCGTGCCGATCTTCGAGAGTGTTCCAGGTTTCGAGTAAACATGTCGCACGTGCAACGAAAAATCCAAAGTCACAGGACATTTTCCTTAGTTCGGAATTCGTTAAGCTGGATCGCTGTCGGCCTTTGCGGCCATCTTGCGTTAGCGCAACAACCACTCACTTGGGACCAAGTGCGCGACAAATTTGAAAAGACAAATCCAACACTGTTGTCCGACGCGGTCAACATAGACGAAGCCAGGGCTCAGGAAATCACCGTTTTTCTCCGCCCAAACCCCGACCTTTCATTCGGCTTAGATCAATTCACGGTGTTCCGTACTCCGAATACCCCATACCGCCCTTTAGGCGGCGTTCTGGAGGTGGGTTCGTTGAGTTATTTGTACGAGCGCCAGCACAAGCGTGATCTTCGGCTCGAAAGCGCTCAGATCGCCACCAAAATCTCGTTTTCCGCTCACGCCGATCTCGAGCGCAATCTTTTGTTTGCGCTTCGCAACTCGTTTGTCCAAACGCTACAGGCGAAGGCGTTCTTCGACATCGCCAAACAGAACCTGGACTATTGGAACAAGGAAATCGAAATCAACACCGACCGGTTCAAGGCCGGAGATCTCGCTCAAGTGGATCTCAGCCGCATTGTTTTGCAGCGCGCGCAGTATCAAGCCGATTACGTCAATTCGCAAGTGAATCTACGTACCGCAAGATCGCTCTCCTTATGTTGTTGAACGACCGGACTCCCGTCGAAAAATTCGAAGTCGTTGGCCCATATGCTTTTCAAGAGCATTTAGTGGCGCTCAAAGAAGTTCGTACGATGGCCTTGGAGACCCGTCCAGATCTGCGAGCCGCCGTCGAAGCCGTCGAGAAATCCAGGGCGGACAACAAGCTCGCTATTGCTAACGGCGCTGCTGATCCGACTTGGGGATTCGATATCGGACGAAATCCTCCGCTTCCCAGCTATATCGGCTTTAGCGTCAGCTTCCCGCTCCGTATCTTTGACAAAAACCAGGGCGAGAAGCTGCGCACTAAGCTAGACGTTAGCCGCGCCGACAAGTCTCGGATGGCCGCCGAAGCGCGGGTTCTAAGCGATGTTGACACTGCCCATGCCACGGTTGCCAGCAGCATCGAATTACTCAAGCCTTATAAACAGGAGTACATTCCTGAGGCGATTCAAGTTAGAGAGATCGTCACCTTTGCGTATCAGCGCGGCGGAGCATCTCTCATTGATTTCCTCGATGCGCAAAAGCAATACCGCAACATTCAGCTTAACTATGTGAACCTAATCGGCTCTTATTTAGCCGCAGTCAGCCAGCTCAACTTAGCTGTTGGGCGAGAGGCGATTCAATGACAATCAAAATTCGCGCGGCACTTGCCGCTTTCTCCGTAATGGCACTCGTCACTGTCGTTAGCTGTGGCATGAGGTCCGATGTCCATGCAGCGGCGGCGTCCGATACCGGTCCGCATCCGGCTGTTGTCGAGCCTGACATGAATGCGAGCGACTTCAAAGTGGATCATCCCGACGAGTTTCCGCTGACGACCGCTGGTTCTTACCTGGCAACCACCGACTTGAATGTGACCGGTAACGTCAGCCCCGACGTGTCTCGCCAGATTCCAGTCATCTCCCTCGCCTTCGGGCGTGTGATTGAAATCGATGCCAAACTTGGGGATTCCGTTAGGAAAGGTCAGGTGCTGTTCAAGCTCCGAAGCCCAGATATCGCACAAGCATTCTCGGACTATCGAAAAGCCGTCAAGAACGAAGAACTCGCCCGAGTGCAACTCGACCGAGCCAACGTCCTTTTTGAAAAAGGCGCCATACCGAAAAGCTCGGTGGAAGTAGCGCAGAACTCCGAGGATGACGCCAAAGTGGATGTTGAAACCACTACTGAGCATTTAAGGGTGCTTGGTTCCGATCTCAATCATCCCACCGGTATCGTGCCCATCCTTGCCCCTATCGCTGGGGTTATCACCGACCAACAAATTACCGCTGCCTCGGGAGTTCAGGCGCTCTCGCCTCCTAGCCCGTTCACCATTTCCGACATGTCTCGGGTCTGGGTTATTTGCGACGTCTACGAGAACGACCTCGCGCAAGTGCACCTGGGTGAGTTCGCTGACATTCATTTGAACGCCTATCCGGATCGCATGTTAATGGCCCGCATCGCAAACATCGGCCAGATCATGGATGCCAACCTCCATACGGCGAAGGTCCGTCTGGAATTGGAGAATGCGTCCATCATGCGCTTAGGAATGTTTGTGACAGCCACGTTTCACGGACAACAAAAAGTTGCGCGCGCTACCGTGCCAGCCACCGCCGTTCTTCATCTTCACGATCGCGACTGGGTTTACACTCCCTCTAGCGCTCGTGGCGTTTTCAAGCGAATCGAGGTGGCGGGAGGCATCATGTTGCCCGGCAATTTGCAAGAAATCGTTTCCGGTATCGTGCCCGGCGCCAGAGTAGTGACGAATGCGCTCGTCTTACAAAATACGGTGGAGCAGTAGATGCTCCGTGCCGCCGTTGATTTCGCACTCAACAACCGCCTCGTCGTCGTTGCGTTCGCCTTGGTTCTTTTCGTTTGGGGAGCCGTCTCGTTTCACCAGCTCTCTGTAGAAGCTTATCCCGACGTCGCCGACAACTATGTAGAAATCATCACTCAATGGCCCGGTATCTCGGCCGAACAGATTGAGCAGCAGGTGACAATTCCTCTCGAAAACGGCATGAACGGAATCCCTCACTTAGTGCATCTGCGCTCCTTTTCGCTGTTCGGTCTTTCCGATATCAAACTAATTTTTGATGATGGTTCCGATAACGACTGGAACCGCGAACATACGTTAGAGCGAATCTCACAGGTCACTTTGCCTGCTGGGGTGGAGGCGCAAATGGGTACCGATTGGAGCCCCGTCGGGCAGATCTATTTCTTTACCCTCCACAGCACAAACCCTCAGTACGACGCAATGGACCTAAAGTCTCTTCAGGATTGGGTTGTTGAGAAGAACTTCAAGGCTGTTGAAAATGTCGTTGACGTCGCTAGTTTTGGCGGTCCCACGCGCGAATATCAAGTCCATGTCGATCCCAATAAATTGGTTGCGTACGGCCTAAGCATTGGTCAAGTGGAACAGCAATTGACCAACAGCAATACAAATGCCGGCGGTAGCTTTATCGAAGCCGGTCTGCAACAAATCAATGTGAGCGAGGTTGGTCTGATCGGCCGAATTCACGATATAGAGCAAACCGTCATCACGACCAAAAACGGCACGCCACTACGAATGAAGGACATTGCTGCGGTGTCGCAAGGCCCGAAGATTCGTCTCGGCCAGTTCGCACGTACGATTCACACAGAAGACGGCAAGCTTATCGATAATGGCGACGTCGTTTCTGGTATCGTCCTTCTCCGAAAAGGGGCCGATGCCGACACGGCGCTGAAGGGGATTCATGAAAAAGTTCGGGAGTTAAATTCATACATCCTTCCGCCCGGTGTAAAGATTGTTCCTTTCATTGACCGCAGCGATCTCGTTCACTTGACCACCCGCACCGTTCTCCATAATTTGACTGAGGGTATCATTCTCGTCGTCGTAATTCTGTTTCTCTTTTTAGGAAATGTTCGCGGCGCGCTGATCGTAGCACTGACGATTCCATTCGCCTTGTTGTTTGCCTCCACCTGCCTGCAATTGAAGAATATTCCCGCGAATCTCCTGTCACTCGGCGCATTGGATTTTGGAATGGTGGTGGATGGCGCCGTGGTCATGGTGGAGAATATCATTCGCCATTTAAGCCATCCTGATCCTCGCAATCGTACTCCAAAACAGAAGATCAGCGATGCGACCCACGAAGTGCAGCGTCCCGTTTTCTATGCCATCGGTATCATCATCACTGCTTATATCCCGATATTCACCTTGCAGCGTGTGGAGGGCCGCCTCTTCAAACCCATGGCCTGGACCGTGGCGTTCGCTTTATTAGGGGCTCTCCTCTTTTCCATGATTGTGGCTCCCGTTTTGACGAGCTTGCTCTTCCCTAAAGGCACGCGTGAATGGCGCAACCCCGCGATGACGTGGCTCACTGAGCGGTATCGCAAGGCGGTCCGCGCAGCGATTGAAGCTCGCTACGTGACGGTCGGCCTCGCCGCGGCCTGCATAGTAGCTGCACTTGCACTTGCTAGCACGATTGGATCAGAATTTCTGCCACATCTGGACGAAGGAGCGCTCTGGGTGCGAGGTACATTGGCTCCAAGCACCGGACCAAGTGAAGGTGTCCGAGTCGCCAATGAAGTACGGACCCTGCTTTGCCGCTTTCCAGAAGTGATTCAAACCACCAGCCAAGTTGGCCGGCCCGATGATGGAACTGACACCACCGGCTTTTTTAACACCGAGTATTTTGTCGATCTAAAGCCTAAGGAAGAATGGCGTTCTGGCTTTCATGAAGATAAGGAAGGGATAATTGCGGCTATGGACAAAGAGGTCGAGAAACTCCCTGGTGTTCTCTGGAACTTCTCCCAACCCATCTCCGACAACATGGAAGAGGCGGTGAGCGGTGTCAAAGGTGAGCTTGCCACCAAGATTTTCGGAGACGATCTGAGAATTTTAGAGCAGAAGAGCGACGAAATCGTTTCCGTCATGCGTAAGATACCGGGCATTACAGACCTTGGTGTCTTCCGGGTCCTCGGCCAGCCAAACCTGAACGTCGTCGTTGATCGGCAAGCGGCAGCGCGATATCAGATTAATGTCTCGGATATTCAAGATGCCATCCAAACCGCCGTCGGTGGTAACGCCGTCACGCAGGTTTTGAAAGGTGAGGCACGCTACGATCTTGTCTTGCGCTATCTTCCGACGTATCGAAATACAAAAGAAGCGATTGAAGAGATTCGTTTGCTTTCGGCATCCGGAGAACGGGTGTCCCTTGCTCAACTCTGCAAAATCACGATCGCTGATGGAGCGTCGGAAATTTACCGTGAGGGGAATTCTCGTTATATCGCCATCAAATATAGCGTTCGTGGCCGCGATCTTGGGGGCGCCGTGGAAGAAGCGATTGCGAGAGTGAATGAGCGGGTAACACTTCCGCGGGGCTACCATTTGGATTGGGAGGGCGAATATGAAAGTCAAAAACGCGCCAGCGCCCGCCTTGCGATCATTGTCCCTCTCACCGTGCTGCTCATTCTCATGATTCTCTACAGCATGTTCACCTCACTCAAGTGGGCTGCGCTCATTTTTACAAACGTGATGGTTGCGCCTGTGGGCGGGGTTGTTGCTCTCTATCTTTCCCGCACAAATTTCTCCGTTTCTTCTGGAGTTGGCTTTCTTGCCCTCTTTGGTGTGTCCGTTCAGACTGGAGTGATCATGGTCGAATACATCAACCAGCTCCGCGGTCGGGGACATAGCCCGAAAGACGCGGCTGTGGAAGGTGCGGTACTACGCTTGCGTCCGATCATGATGACCATGCTGGTTGCTACGCTAGGGCTTCTGCCGGCTGCCATCTCTCATGGCATTGGCTCCGACTCCCAGCGTCCATTCGCTTTAGTGATCGTGGGTGGGCTTGTTGGCGAACTGGTTTTGAGTATTTTCCTACTGCCGACACTTTACGTTTGGTTTGCCAAGCAGAGCGACAAGCTGCCTGCGTCGGAATCTGAAGTGCTTGAGGAATAGCCGCACAAGGATGCGCTCTCATTGGCGAATCTCCCTGAACTGACCAAGAAATATACTTGAACCAAACTGATGCAGGACTTCTTCGGCTTTCGATTTGTTCATCCGTCCCGCACAACCCTGCTGGTGCGTGCCGCGCTTCTCATCGCCTTGATCGCGCTCATCGACTGGCATTTCGAAAACAACATCTCGTTTGGTTTTCTTTATCTCTTCCCCATGCTCATGGTGGGAGGTTGTCTATCTCCTTTGCCTATGGCCGCGGTGGCGGCGCTTTGTGTCGGGCTGACGGAAGCTTTTGATCCATTCCCGTGGGAGATGAAGGAAGGTCTTTCCCGAATTGTTCTCACTTTCGCCGCATTCTTTGGCGCAGGTTTCTCTGGTTTTTCCGCAGCCAGGAGCAAGCGTCTTTCCGATCAGCATCTTCAGGAGGTAGAGAGGGAGGCCGAACTGCGCCGGATGACCGAAGAGCAGTTGGACTTCCTCATCTCGAATACCCCTGCCGCCATTTTTACCGCCGACGCGGCGGGTAACGTCTTAATCGCCAATCGCGCCGCGCATCAGTTATTAGACGTAGAAAAAGGCACCTTGCCCGGGAAGCCCATTGGCCAGTTTTTCCCCGCGCTCGCTAGTGTCCCGCCCTCGGCGACGGCTCCTTTTTTTCGAACGGAAATGGAGTGTCAAGCGCGCCGGTTCGATGACCGAGCTTTCTTGGCGCACATCTGGTTTTCCACCTATCAAACGATGTCCGGCCCCCGCTTGGCCGCTGTAGTTTTCGATGCTTCTGACGAACTACGGGACCGAGTTGAGTTCAACTTTCAGCAAATCTTGAATGGCTCAAAATTATTGGTGGGCGCTATGTGTCATGAAATTCGCAATATCTGTGGCGCCATTGCCGTCATCCATTCCAAGCTTTCTAGGGATAACCGCTTGGAAGCCACCGAAGACTTCAGTGCGCTAGGCAGCTTAGTCAAGGGCCTAGAAAAGATGGCTGGTCTAGAACTTCGCCAAACGACTCGTTCCGCAGGGGAGAATATAAATATCTTACAGGTATTAGAGGAGTTGCGTATCGTGATTGAGCCCTCATTTCAGGAGTCAGGTATCTTGATTCATTGGGAACAGCAGTCTATTCTTCCTCGCGTCTTTGCCGATCGTCAATCGCTGCTTCAGATTTTTCTAAACATAGCCAAAAATAGCCAGCGTGCCCTTGATGGTCATCCTCGCAAAGAGTTTGTGGTGCGGACCGAAGTGAATGAAAATTCCGTGATGGTTCGTTTTTTCGACTCCGGACCCGGTGTCGAAAATCCCGAACGGTTGTTCGCACCTTTTCAGGAGCGCGCGCAAGCGTCCGGCTTGGGCCTCTACCTATCGCGAACCTTCGCCCGAGCGTTTCAGGGAGATGTGGATTTCGAGCCGCAGCCCACAGGAAGTTGTTTTGTCGTCATGCTCGCTTTAGCAGCCGGCAGCTATTCGCTTGAAAATCTTGACGGCGCGGGGTTGTAGATGTCAAGAACGCGCCTGCTCCTGCTGGACGACCACACTCTTTTCCGCGCCATGCTGAGTCGTCTACTCGGAACCGACGCGGATTTAGAAGTCGTGGCCGATTGTTCCACAATTCAGGAAGCTTTGGGAGCTCTTTCACAAGATTCGGTCGACTTGGTGCTCCTCGATTTCGACCTTGGCAAAAAGGAGACGGGATTTCAATTTATTAGCCAAGCCCGTAGAGCTGGCTACTCTGGGCGAATTTTTATCGTGACTGCGGGTATGACCGATGCTGAATACGTCAACGCTTTCAGTCTCGGCATCTGTGGTCTGTTTTTGAAACACAGCTCCCCCGAACTTCTCGTTGAAGCTATTCACAAAGTCATGGCCGGCCAAACCTGGATCGACCAGCGTTGCATCCAAGCGTTGGCCAACTCAATTTCAGCTAACGCCAGCCGGCCTCGACAGAACGAATTGACTGACCGCGAAAAGCGTGTTCTCAAAGGTGTTTTCACGGGACTGAGCAACAAGGAAATCGGTGCCCAACTGAATGTCTCCGAAGCGTCGGTGAAATCCGCGCTCCAACAACTCTTCAGCAAAACCGGAGTCCGCACTCGCAGTCAACTGGTCCGAGTCGCACTGGAGGAATACGGTGAGACTTTGAGCTCGCTCCATTTCGAACCGTAAAATCGCCTCAGCTTGGCCTTTCCGCCGACGTTTTGCGATGCTCTATTTATGGATGAACGCTCGCGCTCCGTGATCGGCGTAGCCCTGAACTTCCGTGAAACCCTAGTTCGCCTGTCGCCGGCGTTCGCGGCCCCTCCTTACAAGAGTCCACCCAAGGCTCCTATTCTCTATCTAAAAACACCTAACACTTGGATTGCTCCTGGCGATTCCATTCCGTGTCCTCCCGGCGTCCCACGCCTCCGCATGGCGGGCACTCTTGGAGTCGTTCTCTCTCGCACCGCCTGCCGGGTCACTGCGGAAAACGCTTTTCACCACATCGGCGGTTTCACTGTTGTTAACGATGTGAGCATCCCGCACGAATCGTTCTATCGGCCAGCCTTGCGGGAACGTTGTTTCGATTCATTCTGCGCAATCAGTCTCCCTTTATTTCCACCGACCCACCAAAGAGAATTCGAAATCAACGTCCTAGTCAACAACGTTCTTCGCTCCAATGCCCGCACAAGCTCTCTCGTGCGCTCGATTCCTCAGCTCATTCAGGATGTCTCAGAGTTCATGACCTTGCATCCACGTGACATCTTACTAATTGGCGAGCCCGACGCATCTCCGCTTTGTTCGCCCGGCGACAAAGTCCGCGTGGAGATCCCTGGCGTTGGCGCAATCGAGAACAGAGTGGTGCAAGCATCATGAAGCGCGCGCGCATAGCTTATGCCGGAGCGATCCATCAGGCGGTCGAAGAGGGCAATAGCCATCTCCGTCTGGATGACGGCCGAGTCATTGATCAAGACTTGGTCATCTGGTTGCCGCCAGTTGTCCCCGGCATCATCCTTGCATTGGGGCTGAATTATCGCGACCACGCCAAAGAACTCAAATTTGAAGCGGGTGTCGAGCCACTCGCATTCCCGAAGGTGGCGACTTCTCTGGTAGGGCATCGCGGGCAGACCCGCCGTCCCGCTGGTGTCACCTTCATGCATTACGAATGCGAACTCGCCGTCGTTATCGGAAAAACAGTGCGATCCGTAGTTCGTCAAAACGCCTACGATTTCGTCGCGGGTTACACGGTTGCAAATGATTACGCCGTTCGCGATTACCTTGAGAACTATTACAGACCCAACATGCGAGTTAAAAGCCGTGATGAAGCCACCCCGCTTGGACCCTGGCTGGTGGATTCGGCCGATATTCCAGATCCCATGAATCTCCGCCTCACAACAACCGTCAACGGGGTCCTCACACAGCAGGGTTCGACCAATGATATGGTGTTCGATATTCCTGCGATTCTCGAATACGTTACGAGCTTCATGACTCTGCAGCCAGGCGATCTGATACTGACCGGTACTCCTGAAGGCGTCGTTGACGTGAAGGTTGGCGACGAAGTTGTCACTGAAGTCGTGGGCATTGGCCGGCTTGTCAATACAATTGTTGAAGACTGGACTGTCTAGCGATGCCTCACTTTATCGTCGAATATACAAGTAACATCAGGGCCGAGGCGGGCATTCCGCAGTTGCTAGCTAAGGCGAACGAAATTCTCATCGCGCAAGGCGGCCTATTTCCTATTGGAGGCATTCGTTCCCGCGCCATTGAACTGCAAGACTACTGCATTGCCGATGGTCAGCCCGACTACGCTTTTGTCCATTGCAACCTAAAGATTGGTGCTGGCCGAACAGACGAAGAGAAGAAGAAGGTGTGCACCGATTTGTTTGATGCGATCAAAGATCACTTGGCGGATGTGTTTTCCAAACGCTACTTGGCTCTGTCGTTAGAATTGAACGAGTTCAGTGAAGCAGGAACGTACAAACACAACAACATCCACGCTCGCTTTAAGAAAAACTAAGCATGCTCGATCAACCCACAATTAAGACGCTCGCGCTTCGCCTGGATGAGGCTGAGAAAAGCCGGGCCCAAATTCGTCAGTTCTCGCTCGAATATCCGCAAATTACGATGGACGATGCTTATGCCATCCAGCAGGAATGGGTTGCTATTAAGGTTGGGGCAGGGCGTCGCATCAAGGGCCACAAAATCGGCCTGACATCCAAAGCGATGCAGTATTCGTCCAATATTAGCGAGCCAGACTATGGGTCACTTCTTGATGACATGTTCTTTTTCGACGGTGCAGAGCTGCCCTTCAAACGCTTCATTGTTCCGCGCGTAGAGGTAGAACTCGCCTTCGTTCTCTCGAAACCTCTGCAAGGGCCGGATTGCTCCATATTCGATGTGCTGAACGCGACCGATTACGTGGTTCCCGCCATCGAAATCATCGATGCTCGCATTCACCAAGTTGATCCCGAAACCAAGGAGACCCGCAAAGTGTTTGACACAATCTCCGACAATGCCGCCAACGCAGCGTTAGTCATTGGTGGCCGCCCGTTCAAGCCCTTAGATGCCGACCTTCGTTGGATTTCGGCAATTTGTTGGCGCAATGGCTCAATCGAGGAATCTGGTGTCGCTGCGGCGGTTCTTAATCATCCGGCCAATGGTGTTGCATGGTTGGCCAATAAGCTTGCTCCTCATAATGTCTCGCTGGCTGCTGGAGAGATTATCTTGGGTGGATCGTTCACCCGTCCTGTGAACGCGAAACAAGGCGATACCTTCCACGTTGACTACGGCCCCTACGGCTCAATATCTTGCTATTTCAAATAAGAAACAAGTGACAAACCTATTTAAGAAAGCAATTACAGAGGAGGGAAGCGTTCAAATCGGCTTCTGGCTCGCTCTTGCCAGCGCCTATTCCGCCGAAGTGTGCGCGACTGCGGGATTTGATTGGCTTCTCATCGATGGCGAGCATGCGCCCAACGATCTGCGGTTGATTCTTGCTCAGCTTCAAGCAATTGCCCCTTATCCGGCCAATGTTCTCGTTCGCCCTCCTGTAGGGGATCCAAACCTCATCAAGCAGTTGCTTGATATCGGTGTGCAAAGTCTGCTAGTGCCTATGGTAGAAACCGCCGAACAAGCGGCCGCCATCGTTTCAGCGACTCGTTATCCTACTGCGGGCATTCGGGGAGTGGGCGGAGCGCTTGCTCGTGCATCCCGCTGGAATGCGATTCCGGACTATCTACACAAGGCCAACGCTGAAATTTGCGTAGTAGTTCAAGTCGAAAGTGTGACTGCCATCAAGAATCTCGATGCAATAGCAGCCGTCGAAGGTGTGGACGCCGTTTTCATTGGTCCATCTGATCTCGCTGCCACCATGGGTCACCTCGGCGAACCCGCTCACCCCGAAGTTCTTCCCGTCATTGAAGGCGCCATCCATCGAATCAAAAGATCTGGTAAACCGGTGGGCATTCTGACGTTTGATGAACTGCTCATTCAGCTCTATTCCGAGATGGGGTGCCGCTTCATCGCCGTTGGGGCCGACATCATTCTTCTCGCCAAGGCCGCCCGGGGTCTTGCTCAAAAAATCAAGAATCAGCCGCTAACATAGGCCGGCAATCCTTTGAGTTCGGATTCTCGCTGTGGCACGAAGCCGCCATCGAATGCCTCCACTTCGCTGCCTTCCGTAAACCAGCTTTTCGGCGCAATTCCGCCCCAAAGTTGCTGCCGTGTTGGGTCGTCGACATGCCAGCGGATTGGCTCAAAATCTGGATCTACCGTCAGATAATCCGATGTGTACAATTCAATGCGGTGCCCGTCCGGATCACGAACATACAGAAAGTGTGCATTAGAAATGCCATGGCGTCCAGGCCCTCGTTCGATTGCCTTCCCTTGTTTCGCGCCGGCTAGGATGTCACACAACTGCGTAATGCGCGAGCCATCAGGTAGCCAATACGCCAAATGATGCAATCTAGGCCCAGTGCCGTTTGTCATCGCCAGATCGTGCACTGATCCACGCCTATGGATCCAAGCCGCCCACATTCTGTGAGCATCGTCTTCTGAATATTCCGAAAGACGAAAGCCGAGTTCGTTCATGTACCAATTCGTCATGGCGCCCACCGCGGGCGTGAGCACGTTGTTGTGATCAATCCGCTGAATGCCGGGTCCGCGGTGCAAGTGATAGCTCTGCAGTAACCATTTGTGCCTCAGGGACTGGTAATAGAACACAATAGGAAAGCCGAACGGATCCTGCACACGCAGCATTTTCGGCCGATCCTGCTCCTGCTCCCAGCGATGAGGCAGCTTCTGCGCTTCGCACAACCCCGCGATCTCAGCCAGAACGTCATCCGAAGCTACTTTATAACCGATATGCCGGAGGCCAGCCTTCTGCGCAAGCTCGAGTTTTAGAGTCCATTCGCGATCTTCCACACCGCGCAAATACAGTGCTCTGCTATCTTCATGCAGAATATTGAGCCCTAGCAGGTCTACGTAGAAATGACGCGAAGCCGCTAGATCGGTCACATAAAAAATAGCCTGCCCAATTCGAACGATGTTCATCTAGCCCTTCCCGAATTTTGGAATCGGATGCGAGCCCAGTGGGACAGCGACGTGCTTAAGCTCGGTGTAAAATTCAAACGAGTGATCGCCGCCTTCCCGGTGGGTGCCGCTGAACTTCACTCCGCCGAACGGCGTTGGCAAATGGCGAACATTGTGGCTGTTGATCCAGGTCATCCCTGCCTCCAGATTTAACGCCATGCGGTGTGCCCGTTCCACGTCTTTCGTCCACACATAAGAAGCAAGGCCATACTTTACGTCATTCGCCTTGGCCAAGGCATCGGCCTCGTCGCTGAAAGGAATGGCTGTCAACACTGGACCAAAGATCTCTTCCTGCGCGATCCGCATGTTGTTCTCGCCAGTCAACAAGGTGGGTGCTAAATAGTTACCTTTGTCTCCCACCCGCTGTCCCCCAGCCCTTAGCAATGCGCCCTCCTGCTGCCCGATTTTGATGTATCCGGTTACTCTGTCAAAATGCTCGGAGTGAATTAAGGGGCCTACTTCCGTCTCCGGATCGAGCGGGCTGCCCACCTTTGTCGCTTTTGCTCGCACGGCCAATTGGTCCACGAACTCTTCAAAGATGCTCTGCTGAATCAGTGCGCGCGAATTGGCTGTGCAGCGTTCACCGTTAAAGCTGTAAATCTGAAAAACCGTCGCATCCAATGCCCTCTCCAAATCAGCATCGTCGAAGATGACGGCTGGCGACTTGCCGCCCAATTCCAAAGAGAGACGTTTGATCTGGTCGGCGGCGTTCTTCATGACAAGCGAGCCGGTCGTCGTTTCGCCTGTAAGAGTGATTAAAGGAACGAGCGGATGCGCAACCAACGGCGCGCCGGCTTCCTCGCCAAATCCCTGCACGACATTGAACACGCCTGCGGGAAAATCGGCCTCCTCGAAAATCTTCGCTAACTTCCAAGCTGTGAGCGGCGACCATTCGGCGGGTTTAAGAATGACGGTATTGCCTGTAGCGAGCGCCGGCGCGACGCGCCACGTTGCAAGCATGAGCGGCGCGTTCCACGGTGTGATAATACCGCAGACGCCTACCGGAACACGAACGCTATAGTTGAGCCATTCTTGATCGACCGGGAACGTACGCCCATCCATTGCACGCTCTGCCCACTCTGCGTAGAAACTGAAATTCTCCGCGGCGCGAGCAATTTGCCCACGGACAATCTTCAATGCTTGGCCTGCGTCCAGGCATTCGGTAACCGCGATCTCATCTCCGTACTTCTCGATGAGGCCAGCCACTTTCAAGAGCAGTTTCTTTCGGTCCTTCGCTTTGAATTTCCCCCATTTGCCGAAAGCCGCATGAGCCGCTAGTGCCGCTTCGTCAACGTCTTCCGCGTGCCCGCGAGAGACGTCAGCCAGCCGCTCATTGGTCGAAGGGTCGCAGGTTTGAAATGTCTCTCCGCGTTTTCCCGCCGTCCATTTCCCACCGATATAGTGGACCGCCTTCGTTGCCGCCAGGTTCCGCCGAACTTCATCATTAAGTGCCTGATCGAGAGCCATAAGGGTGATACTAACAGTTAGGTGACTATGGCCTTAACCTTAACTAAAGCTACCGGTGCCCGTCGCAGTCTGCAGGTCTTAGAAAGGCTGCGCGCTCAACCGCCGAACATCTGGTACAAGGGACACAAGATTCAAGACCCCTCCAATCATCCCGACTTTCGCAACGGGGTTGCAAGCCTAGCTTCCCTGTACGATTTGCAATGGGCTAACCCACAATGTTTGTACGAGTCGCCTTCGAGCGGCGAAAAAGTCGGTCGTACATTCATGATCCCGCGTACCATCGAAGAGCTGAAAACTATCAGCGCCGCCATGAAACTACGGGCAGATACCAACTTCGGCATGATGGGCCGCATGCCCGATTACCTCAATCGTGCAATGGCTGGATACGCCTCCGGCTCGGCATACTTGGGGCAAAGTGACGCGCGCCTTGGAAAGAATGCCTGCGACTATTATGAATATCTCCGCGAAAACGATCTTTCACTCACCCACACGCTTATTACACCTCAAGCCAATCGTGCGGTTGGCACTGCGCAGCAGACCGATCCCTATCTCGCCGCCCGTGTAAAGGAAGAAGCGAAAGGCGGTCTTATTATTCGAGGTTGCCGTTTGCTTGCTACGCTCCCCATTGCAGATGAATTAATGGTTTTCCCCTCCACGCTACTTAAGAATGTGCCGGAAGATGCCCCTTACGCGTTCGGCTTCGCGATTCCCACCAATACGCCTCGACTAAAATTCTTAGTCCGCGAAAGCTTCGATTACGGACGCTCCCATTATGATCACCCTTTGAGCTCGCGCTTCGAAGAGCTAGATGCGGTCGTTATGTTTGACGACGTATTTGTCCCCTGGGAACGCGTTATGCTCTACCGTGATGTCGACCGTTGCAATGGCGCCTATGGGCGGACTGGGGCGTTAACCTCCATGGCGCATCAAGTGGCTGTGAAGAATCTCGCGAAGACTGAATTCCTGGTTGGGCTCACTTCGTTACTTGCCGATTCCATCGGTATTGACGGCTTTCAGCACATCCAGGAAAAGCTGGCCGAAGTCTGGGTGAACATGGAAACGGTTCGCGCTTTCCTCCGTGTGGCTGAAGAAGACGCGACGATCGACGAATATGGCATGATGCGTCCTGCCTGGGATCCGCTTGACGCCTGCCGCAATCTTTATCCCCGCCTCTATCCACGAATGGTTGAAATCTTACAGCAAATGGGTGCCAGCGGCCTCGTTGCGATGCCGAGCGAAGCCGATGTTCGTGGCCCTATGGCTGAAGAAATTCGCCGATATTTCCAAGGCGCTCGCGTCGAGGCGCATGATCGCATCCCTTTGTTCCGCTTGGCTTGGGACACCTGTCTTTCCGCCTTCGCAAGCCGTCAAGTGCTGTACGAGCGCTTTTTCTTTGGCGACCCCGTCAGAATGGCGGGTGCGCTTGTTGCTAGTCACGATCGCAAGAAATACATGGATCGCGTACGGGCGTTCCTGGAGAAGTCTAAGCCCGATGTCATTTGACAGCAAGGCATACCGGCAGACCGTGGGACGTTTCCTGACGGGTGTAACGGTGATCGCGTTCGAAGCGGAAACTGGCGTGCAGGCGATGACTGCGAATTCTTTTACGTCTCTCTCGCTCGATCCGCCTTTGCTTTTGTTCTGTCCAGCCAAGACGACCCGAACCGGCCAACTTATTCAGCGCGCTACCAGCTTTTCGGTCAACATTTTGCGCGAAGATCAGCAGGCGCTTTCTACCTTCTTCGCCGGCGGATGGAAAGAACCCGTCGATCCTCCTTATCGATTTGTTCCTCTAGACGGAGTTCCCCGCCTAGAGGGAAGTCTCGCCTCCCTTGCTTGCTCCGTTGATCAAATTCACGAAGGCGGCGATCACTGGATCGTCGTTGGCAAAGTCATTTCTCTGCATCAGGGCATCGAGCCATTGCGCCCTCTTGCTTTTCATCTCGGCCGGTACACGAACTTGAAAACTGACACTTCGAGTCCGGCACCCGACTTGACGGAAGGCTTTGAGCCTGTTCCGGTTCACTATCACTACGAAAGCTGGTAACTAGAACGGCCACACTTTGCGAACAGTGTCGTAAAGCAGCCAGCGTTTGTCTTCCTTGTTTAGGAAAGGCATCCCCGTCTGGATAACTCCGAGTCTTTGCGCGTACGTCGCCTTCTC
>Ga0075017_100000853_pt1 | contig 17892 bp, 18 predicted proteins | sample AleBraG_ABR_2012_FD_71475 | JGI IMG/M metagenome (GOLD analysis project Ga0075017, IMG submission 71475) | Freshwater sediment microbial communities in response to fracking from Pennsylvania, USA - Alex Branch Run_MetaG_ABR_2012 | ecosystem: Environmental > Aquatic > Freshwater > Creek >... | reverse complement strand
CTTGACGTCTCTCGCGTCGTCGAGGATCTGCAACGAGTGGATCACGGGGTTGGGCACCGTCTGGAGATCGGAGCCACCACCGACTCCAGGGCACGTGATCGCAAGCGGCGCAGCCATGATCCCTCCCGCCGCGTTGCGCATGTCGTGACGAAGCTTGACCGCCGCATCATCGACGTTGTTCATGCTTGAGAACTGGCGTCCGATGTAGCGGTAGCTCAGCAGCGCTCCCCACCGCTGTCGGAGCTCGGCCCAGTACTCCTCATCGTCGGTCTCTCGGATGTCTCGCAGCACAGCACCCCTCCGTTCACTCGATACCCCTCCACGCGCACACACGTGCCGGCGACCCTCGTACCAAGCACCCTGGGCTTTCTCGCTCAGTGCCCTCACCAGTTGTCAGCGCCGAGCCATCATGTTAGACATCTTTCTGAACACATGTTCAGAGATCTTGAGGCGCATGGTCCACGGGGGTGGGTTGCACCAGCGCTCTCGGCACAAGGAGGGGCGCCATGGCAACAGCGAGCGACGCACGGCCGTGTGCTCAGATGCACCGGCGAGGGATCGCCGGCTCTGAAGCTCCTTGGCGGAGCTCCGAGCGCTCAGTGAGGTGGTCTTCGCTCGCGTCGAGGCCATCAATGGCTGCTTCGATCAGCATCCGCTCGACGACCTGCCCGTCGGGCAACACCCCTCCTCGCGCCCGCCCCATCTCAGGCTCACCGACGAGCAGAAGGCCTCCATTCCAGATGCGTACCTCCGCTCTGGCCTGATCGAAGCACGAACTCTCACTGACTGATCACTCAAACCAAGCAACCCTCAAAGGAGCACCCATGGCACACAAGCTCGGCTTCCCGATCTTCGACGCGGACAACCACCTCTACGAGACGCGCGACGCGCTGACCAAGTATCTGCCCGCCAACCGGGCCGGCGCCATCGATTTCGTCGAAGTCCACGGCCGAACCAAGATCATGGTCAACGGCCAGGTCAGCAACTACATCCCCAACCCCACCTTCGATCGGGTGGGACGTCCCGGTGCCCAGCAGGACTACTTCCGCAGCGGCAACCCTGAGGGCAAGTCCTACAAGGAGATCATCGGGCGCGGCATCGACTGCCCGCCGGCGTTCCGTGAGGCAGGGCCCCGGCTCGAGCTCATGGATGAGCAAGGCGTCGACTACGCCATGATGTACCCGACCCTGGCCAGCCTGATCGAGGAGCGGATGAAGGAAGATCCGGACCTGACCGCCGACGCCATCCATGCGCTCAACCAGTGGATGACCGAAGCCTGGCCCTTTGCCTTCGAGGACAGGATCTTCTCGACGCCCGTGATCCCGATGGGACTCGTCGATCGCGCCATGCAAGAGCTCGACTACGTCGTGGCACATGGTGCGAAGTCGATCCTCATCCGTCCTGCCCCGGCGTGGGGCTACCGCGGGCCGCGCTCGTTCGCCAGTCCCGAGTTCGACCCGTTCTGGGAGAAGGTCGAGCAAGCCGGTGTCCTCGTCGTCTTCCACGCCTCCGACAGTGGATACGAGCGCTACTCGAACGAGTGGGCAGGCGGCCAGGGCGAGGCTCTCGCCTTCGGCCAGCCGTCGCTCTTCAACCTGGTCATCGGCAGCGACTACCGAGCCATCCGTGACGCGTCGGCGTCGATGATCTGCCACGGGGCACTTGGGCGCTTCCCGGGGCTCAAGATCGCGCTGGTCGAGAACGGCAGCGGGTGGGTGCCCCACTTCTTGGAGCAGATGGACCACGCCTATGAGAAGGTCCCTCAGCTCTATCCCGAGCCTCCCTCTTCGACCTTCAAGCGCCATTTCTGGATGCATCCGTTCCACGAAGAAGACCCGCGCGACCTGGTCAAGCTGCTCGGTGCGGACCACCTGATCTTCGGCTCAGACTTCCCGCACATCGAGGGCCTCGCCGATCCGGTCGCGTGGGCCGACGAGCTCACAGGGCTTCCCGAGGACGAGATCAGGAAGATCATGGGAGGCAACATGATCGAGCTCCTCGGCGTGGGCGCATGAAGCACTCCACCGGACTCGGAGACCTCTCGCGCGATGAGCTGCTGGCCGCCACCTATGAGTACATGCTCAGCGGCCTGATCATGGTCAAGACCGTCACGCCGCTGCTGATCCTGAACGCCGCGATCACCCCAGAGCAGATGACTGCGCTGAGCATCCAGCAGTGGATGGGCGCGAGCCCCATCTACACCGGGCGCATGCGCAGGCTCATGGGGATCGAAGGCGACGACGTCCCGGCCATCATGAAGGCCCTGCAGCTCGACGTGGGCTTCGTCCACCAGTACATGGACGTGCGCTACCTCGTCCAAGACGCCACCCATGGCGAGTTCTGGCTTCCCCACTGCGGCGCGCTGCTCGACGTCGAGCCGTTCGGTGAGGAGCAGGTCTTCAACATGTGCCACACCATCGAGGACCCGACCTTTGACGCCACCGCCCTTGCCACCAACCCGCGCGCCCGGATCCGGCCTTTGCACCGACCGCCTCGGATTCCGGTCGGTCGTGTCCCCCACTGTCGCTGGACCCTCATCATCGACGAGGCCAACGACCCCGTGGGACCGATCCCGCGCACCGACCAGGTGCGACTGCTCGCGCTGGCCACCGTCGCGAATGAGCGGGTCGGTGATCACAGCGACGGGATCGATGACTACGCCGGCGTGTTCAACCCTGACTTCAAGCTCGGCAGCCTCAGCTCCGCCGCACTGCTCGCCGTGGCCCACGAGTTCCAGGTCCAGACTCATCTGCTCGTCGCCTCGAACGAGCTGGCCCTCGATGACATGTCGAGCGACCCCGTGCTGGCCCAAGAGCTCCAAGAAGAGGGCTGGCTGGCCACGTCGTGGATCCTGGCCGAGCGGCTGGGCCGAGCGCTCAGGCTCGGTGACGGCATCGAGGCGGTCGGCAACGCCCTCGCCCTCACGCCCATGATCCCTCCCGGCATCGATCGTGAGATCTCAACCGAGCTGAACACGCTCACCTGCGTGTTCAGCTCGACGCAGGAGGGCCTGCTCGACGAGGCCCATCCTGGCTGGGCGGGCTCGTTGGCCCGGGGTGTGACCACGGGCATCGAGGGAACTGCCCGAGGACTCGGGATGGAGCCGACGTCAGTCTCGGTCGAGACCACATCGGGCATGGTCACTGTCCAGATGGAGCTGCACCCAGCCCCGCCTGAGGCGCCAGAGCCCGACTCGGTCGCCTTGAGCCGCATCGGTCTCACCGCCGACTGGACCTTCGAGCTCGTCTGACTCTCGAGCCTCGCCGCGCTCCACCCGGCACTCGTACCGGAGCGGTCGCCGCGTCGCCCGCAGCTGGCCACCTTTCGGTCCGCGGCCTCATCGAGACTCTCCGAGCTCGACACCAGACGCTCTAAGGTTGTGACCAGCCCGATGATGAACCTCCCGCTCAACAGCTGGTTGCTCTTCGACAACGCGGCCACGCACGCGGCCCATGCCGAGCTCGTCTCACGTCGGCCTGACGGCTCGATCGAGCGCCGAACTTACGCAGAGTTCTCACGACGCGCCCACCAGCTGATGGGCGCTCTCGACCACCTCGGGATACCGCCTGGCGCCACCGTGGCGACCTTGGCGTGGAACAGCGCGGTCCACCTTGAGGCGTACTTCGCCGTGCCGTGCTCGGGCCGAGTGCTGCACACCTTGAACCTCCGGCTCTCCCCTGAGGAGCTGGCCTACATCATCGAGGACGCGGGCGACGTCTGCATCCTCGCCGACGCCGATCTGCTGCCTCTGCTCGAAGCGGCCCTCGAGCACGTCTCCCGACAACCTCAGGTCATCGTGCTCTCGATGGCGGTGCCGGCCACCACGATCGACGGCGTGCTCGCCTATGAGCCCCTGATCGCTCAGATGCCAACCTCGTACCCTCGGCTCGACATCGACGAGAACGCTCCGATGGGTCTCTGCTACACGTCGGGGACCACGGGAAGGCCCAAGGGGGTCGTCTACACCCATCGCTCCACCTTCCTCCACGCCTTGGCCGTCACCTCCCACGCCGCGATGTCCATCGGTCCCGGAGACTGCGTGCTGCCTCAAGTGCCGATGTTCCATGCCAACGCCTGGGGCATGCCCTACGCCGCCACCTCAGTGGGTGCCAAGCAGGTGTTCTTCGCAGGAGCGCTCGAGGCGTCATCGTTCGTCGACCTGCTTATCGCCGAGCGCGTCACGGTGACGGCGGCCGTGCCCACCGTCTGGATCGCCTTAGCGGACGAGCTGACACGCCGGGGGGAGCCGCTCAGCGACCTGCGCCACATCGTCTGTGGCGGCGCGCAGCCACCTGGCTCGCTGATCGAGCGCTACGCCACCGAGTTCCACATCCCCATCATCCAGGCGTGGGGCCTCACCGAGACCTCTCCCTTGGCCTCCATGGCGTGGCCCCAGCACCGAATGCGCTCGTGGAGCACGGAGGAGATCTTCGAGCGAGCCCGCACGCAAGCGGGACTCCCCCTGCCGGGCGTCGAGGTCTCGATCCGAGACGGTGAGGGCCACGAGCTGCCGGCCGACGGCGAATCCATGGGTGACCTCTGCGTCAGAGGACCCTGGATCATCGACCACTACCTGCACCACGAGGGCGAAGACGCGTTCACCGAGGACGGCTGGTTCAAGACAGGAGACGTCGCGGTGGCGAGCGATGACGGCTACTTCGTGATCACTGATCGGACGAAGGACCTCATCAAGTCGGGAGGCGAGTGGATCTCGTCGGTCGACATGGAGGCAGGCGTCATGGAGCTCGACGGCGTCATCGAGGCAGCCGTCATCGCCGTCCCCGACCCGAAGTGGCAAGAACGGCCCCTGGTCTGCGTCGTCACCGCGCCCGGCAACGAGCTTGATGCCGAGACCGTGCGCGCCCATCTCTTGGAGAAGGGCTTCGCCACCTGGCAGCTCCCCGAGCGCGTCGAGCAGATCGACGAGGTGCCGAAGACCAGCGTGGGAAAGTTCGATAAGAAGGCCCTGCGCAGCCGGTTCACCTAGGAGCACCTGATGCTCCTCTCTGATGCTCCGAGCGCTGAGGTGGAGACAAGCAACGAGCCGAAGGACCGAGGAGAGAGCAACGACATGGACGTCCGTGAGATCACCATCGTGGCGCAGGACAACGTGATCACCGTGGTCGAGTCAACCCAGACCTGGATCCTCGATGCCCTGGAGACCACGTCGACAGCCTTTGACACCTACCGGCCTGAGGCTCCGCATCTCGCGATCTTCGAGCAGCTTCCGAGCCCGACGGAGGTGATCGATCTGAGCTTCTCCTTCCTCGGCCGACTCCTCGACGCGCAACACGCCTTCTTGACGCGCCTGGTCGAGACGTGGTCGCCAGCTCCCTCGCCCGAGGCGCCGAGCAGCCCCACGACCCCTGGGTCCTGAGCGACGCCGCCTTGCCCTCAGCCTTCGTGCCCGCGCTGGGATCCCGCTCGAGCGAGGCGAATCGATCCTGCTCAACGGCTGAAGGATGAGGACCATGCGGAAAGTCCCGCCAGGCCCCGGTGATATCTTGGCCCTGAGACCCCAGTGCGGGCCTGAGGCCGTCGCCTTCGATCCGTGCCCGATGCCAAGGAGCGCGACGTGAGCGAGGCCGTCCTCACCATCAACAGTCGCAACTACGGCGCGTGGTCGCTCCGAGGCTGGCTGCTCTGTCGCTACTCTGGCATCGACTTCACCGTCGAGACCGTCGAGAGCTCCGATGAAGGAGCTCGCTCCGAGCTGCTCTTGCTCTCACCCTCGCTGCTCGTCCCGCGCCTTCGTCACGGTGACGTCACGGCCTGGAGCACCGTGGCGATCGCTGAGTACCTCTGCGAGATCGCTCCCGAGCGCAGCTTGCTCCCCGAGAGCACGGTCGATCGGGCGCTGTGTCGCTCCATCTCCGGCGAGATGCACTCGGGCTTCTCGAACCTCCGCTCTGCGCTGCCGATGAACCTGAAGGCGCACTACGAGGACCACCCCATCTGGTCGGGACCACAAGCGGACCTCGATCGCATCGAGGCGATCTGGACCGAGCGCCTCGGCACCTCTGGTGGCCCGTTCCTCTTCGGCCGAGACTTCACCGTCGCCGATGCGATGTTCGCCCCGGTGTGCACCCGAGTGAAGACCTACTCCGTCAAGCTCGGTGCGGTGGCCTCCGACTACGTCGAGATGATCGTGAACCTGCCCGAGATGCGCGAGTGGGCAGCGCTGGCTGCTAGAGAATCCGACGAGCTCGAAGAGCTCGACATGGAGTTCTGAGCAGCTCGATCAGTCGTTGGCCAGGATGAAGTTTCGCACCACCGGGTAGATCTGGGTGGACCATCGTGAGCCACTGAACACGCCGTAGTGCCCCACCCCGGGCTGGAGCAGGTGCTTCTTCTTCGTCGCTTTGATGCCCGTGCACAGCGATTGCGCCGCCATCGTCTGACCCACGCCGCAGATGTCGTCATTGGCTCCCTCGACGGTGAGCAGTCCGGGCTTTCGTATCGAGCCCGGGTTGACCGCGCGGCCCCGCCACGTGAACTCGCCCTGGGCCAGCAGCTCTCGCTGGAAGACGCGATCGATGGTCTCGAGGTAGAAGTCGGCGGCGATGTCGAGTACGGCGAAATACTCGTCGTAGAAGTCCATGGTCACCTTGGCGTCATCGAGGTCGCCTCGGACCAGATCGTTGTAGAGCGTCATGTGCTTGCGAACGTGGTTGTTCAGGTTCATCGACACGAAGGCCGAGACCTGGAGGAAGCCGGGGTAGACCCGGCGCCCTGCGCCCTCGTAGCGAAGAGGCACGGTGTCGATGACGTTCTGCTCGAACCAGCTGAGTGGCTTCGAGTGGGCGAGGTCGTTGACCTTGGTCGGGTTGACGCGGGTGTCGACCGGGCCGGCCATCAGCACGATGCTCTTCGGCTGAGCCGGGTTCTTGTCCTCGGCCATGATCGCAGCCGCGGCCAACGTCGCAGGGCAGGGCTGGCAGACGGCCATCAGGTGGGTCCCCGGGCCGATCTCCTCTAAGAACATCATGATCTGGCCGATGTAGTCGTCCAAGCCGAAGGAGCCGTGCCCAACCGCCACGTCGCGGGCGTTGCGCCAGTTGGTGATGTAGACGTCATGATCCACCAGGAGCGAGCGGACCGTGGAGCGGAGCAAGGTCGAGAAGTGCCCGGCGAGCGCGGAGACGAGCAGCACCTTGGGCTGCGGGTGGGTCGTCTCCTTGACGAAGTGGGTCAGCGTCGAGAAGGGCGTCGAGACCGCCGTCTCCTCGTGGACGGGCACGGTCTTGCGACCGATCTTGACCGAGTCGATGCCAAAGGGGGGCTGCTCGTGGATGAGCTGTGCCCGGCTGATCATCTCGTTGCCCGCCGTGATCCGTCGGGCGATCGGGTTGTTCGTCCAGGATGCGGGCAGCTCGCCGATCGAGTAGTTCGCCAAGCTGGCCAAGGCGCGAGCAGGCGCCGTGAGGTCCCGCTGCGCTTGATAGGTCTCGTAGAGCATCATCCGCCACCCGCCTGGATCGTCGCCGAGGCCAGTGCAGACGGTGGGTCCAGCGGCTCAGCGAACTCGCTCACCGTAGCCGGTCTGTCTCGCCCGCCATGCGTCTCCGCCCAGCTCTTGCGCCTGCCGTGAGCGCTGTGTGGACCTCGAGTGCTGGCGTCGTTCACGGCGTTGCGCCCACAGGTGCAACGTCGTCGTGTGCCGCCAAGAAGCCACCCGTCACCTTCGCGAGGGCGTCAGCACAGCTCGGGCTCTGGAGATCGTGACCGGCGTCGATGACAGCGGCTCGAGCGCGAGGGATCCGATCGGTGAGCACGCGTGCGTTCGTCCCAGGCACGAGCCGGTCTCGACCGCCGCTGACCACCAGCGTCGACTGGGGCAGCGAGCCCAGGAACGGGATGCTGGTCCAACACGAGTAGGCAAGCGACCGGTACAGCGCGGCGATCGGCTCGGTCACCAGATCAGTGGCGCCGCTCGACGTCGACGACTTGAAGAGGGCGCCAAGCAGCCCACGGACGCCGACGTCGGAGCCGAGTCCGCAGCTGGTGGCGGCCAAGATCAGCGAGCTGACCCGCTCAGGGAAGAGGTGGGCGAGCTCTTGGGCGACCGCGCCCCCGTGCGAGTAACCGAAGACGTCGGCGACCGGGACGTCCATGACGTCCAGGATCTTGGCCGCCATCTCGGCCAGAGCCTTGATGGAGAGCGGGAAGAGCCGGAGCGGACTCGAGCCGATGCCCGGGGGATCAAAGCGGATCACCGTGCGATCCCCGAGCCTTTGGACGAGCGGATCCCATCCCTCGAGGGGACCGGTCAGGCCGCTCACGATGAGCAGTGGTCGACCCTTGCTGCCTCGATCGACGCGCACATGGAGAGAGGCGCCGTCGATCTCGAGAATCTCGTCGAGTGAGGGCTCGAGGCCGCGGAGGCTCACGATTGGGTGTGCACGTAGCGGCCGGGGGCGGGCTCCAGTGGAGCGAAGGTGTCATTGCCGAGCCTTTGGGGGGCGGGCTTGCACGGTCCGCCTTGGAGCGCGATCCACGTGGTCCAGCTCTCCCACCAGGTCCCGTCGTGGCGGACCGCTTGGGCTCGCCAGAGGTCAGGGTCGTCAGGAAGCTCTCCCTCGACGATCCAGTGTCGGCACTTCGGGTTCGGTGGGTTGACGATCCCCGCGATGTGCCCCGAGTTCGAGAGCACGAAGGTGGCGGGACCGCCGAGCACCTTGGTCGTCTTGTAGGCCGACTTCCACGGGACGATGTGATCGTCGACGGCCGAGAGCACGAAGATCGGCGAGTCGACCTTCTTCGGATCGAGCTTCTCGCCATTGAAGCTGAACTCGCCGCGCGAGAACTCGTTGTGCACGAAGCATGAGCGGAGATAGCGGGAGTGCATCTTGGCCGGCATACGAGTGCCGTCCTTGTTCCACACCAACAGGTCGAAGGCCGGGGGATTCTTGCCTTGGAGCCAGTTGTTGCCGATGTACTGGAACACGAGGTCGGGGGCCCGGAGCGCGTCGAAGGTGTGGGCCATCTTGTCGGCGTCGAGGTAGCCGTCTTTCTTCATCTTGCGCTCGAGCCCGGCGACCGTGGCCTCGTCGACGAAGACGCCCAAGGTTCCGGGGATCGAGAAGTCGGTGTGGGTGTTGAGGAAGGTGGAGGACTTGATCGATTGGTCACCGTCGAGCGCGTTCTTGGCCATCCCGATGGCAGTCAGCGTGCCGCCGAGGCAGACCGAGATGGTGTTGACCTGCTCGGCACCGGTGATCGCCTTGACCACTCGGACCGCATCGGCGGGACCCTGAAGCCAGTAGTCCTCGAACGTGAGATCTCGCAGCGACTCATCGGGGTTCCGGTAGCTGATGGCGAAGCAGGTCTGGCCGTGTTGGACGGCCCACTCGATCAGGCTCTTGCCCGGCGCGAGATCCGAGATGTAGTACTTGTTGATCCACGCCGGACAGAACAGCAGCGGCGTCTCATGGACGTCGGGAGTCTGGGGTTGGTATTGGATCAGCTCGATGAGCTCAGAGCGATAGACCACCTGTCCAGGGGTCATCGCCATGTTGACGCCCACCTCGAAGTCGGCGACGTCGACCTGGGTCGGCCAGCCGCGGTTGTGGCGCACGTCGTCGACCATGTTGCCGAGCCCCCGAACGACGCTCTTGCCGCCAGTGTTGAAGGCCTCTCGGATCGCTTCGGGGTTGCCCACGAGGGTGTTGGTCGGCGAGAGCGCGTCAAGAAGGAAGTTGGCGCCGAAGCGAGCCTTGGCCGCACGCTTCGTCTCCAGGCTGGCGAGATCGAGCAGCTCGGAGGCCATCTTGCGGCCGAGCAGATAGCTCTGCGCCATCAGGAAGTAGGCGGAGTTCCCTGTGAAGGCGGGGTCGGTGAAGCGCTTGTCGTTCGGGGCAGGAGCGACGGGTCCGGTGACCTCTCGGCCGAACTGTCGCTCCACCGAGGCACCTACGGCGGCGGCGAAGCCCAGTGACCAACGAGTGCCCGCTGACAACACGCCGAGCGGGTGCCTGAGCAGGGACGGACCGACGCCTAAGAGCGCGCGGCCGAATGAGACTGGATCGACACTGTTCAGCGGACCTTCGGCGGCACCGAGCCCCTCGCTGATCGGATCCAGCACGTCACTCACCTCCGCCTGTCTCTTCTTTACCGCACATTAGGCGACCACTCGCCAACGCAAGAGAGGCACCCGGTGACGAGACACCTAGGTGGACTGCTCGTTGGCCTCGAGATAGCTGCGGTAGACCGCCAAGAGGGCGACGCGCTGGTGCTCGGTCAGCCGAGGGTCCGTGCGAATGGCCCTGTCAGTGGCTTCGGGGTCCTCGCTGGACTCATCCTTAGCCAGCATCCCTGCGTTCTCAAGCAGCGTCTCGGTCGAGACGTTGAGCGCGTCAGCGATCGAACGCAGGATGTGCAGCGAGGGCTGGTGCAGGCCACGCTCGACCTGGCTGAGATACGGGTTGGAGACCTCGGTCAGCGCCGAGAGCTGGCGAAGCGAGAGGTTCGCCAGCTGGCGCTGAGCGCGGATGAAGCTCCCAAGAGGGTTCTCGGGAGCTTCACCCTGCGTATCGTCAGCATGGTCGTCGTGACCCGCGGTCGGGCCGGACAGGGTGCTGCCTAGGCCTTGAAGGCGAAGAGCTTGGAGAACTCAAGGGCGAAGTCGCGCTGGACGCTCAAGAGCTCGGCGGCGAAGTCGAAGGTGAACTTGGTCGCAGCCTCAGGGCTCATCATGCCAGGCACCGTGGGCAGGTCAGGCATCGGGATCGACGAGGTCGTCTTGGCGATGGACTGGGCGGTGTCCAGGGTGAACTTGTGGCTCTGCTGGACGGCGTCGAGGATCGAGCTCTTGACGGTCTCGGCGATCTCGGGGATTTCAGTGGTGGGCTTGGTGGCGGTGGCCATGGTGTGCTCCTTGATGGATTGGGGGGGGCAGGCGTTTTCGGCGCTGAGATCAGTATACCGGCCAGGTGCAAAGTATGTCAAGCAGCTAGCGAAGCAGTGCGATCGTCCTCGAGAGCACGAAGACTCCACCAGCGACGCCTAGCACCCTGCGCCAGGGGTTCACGCCTCGCAGCACCTCGTCGATCGCCCACCATCCGAGGCTGACGGACCCCATGACGTCGACCGCCTTCGCCGCCGCCCCGTGGCCAGACAGCGCCCAGCCCAGCGGGATGCTGACGAGGAAGAGTGCGAGGGGGAGGTTGGGCCTCTGGACGATCGTGATCCTGTGCGTCTCGCGACTACGGAACGCCCAGTCGAGCGACGTCGTCACTCGCTTCGAGGCCATGAGCTCAGCTGGTCCGATCAGGGAGGTTGAAGCGCTCGCGGATGGCGTCTTGGACCTCGTCGATCGATCTGGTGGCGTCGATGGTGGCCACGAACTCCTTGCGCTCGAAGATCTCAATGAGGGGCTTCGTCTCCTCGTGATAGTCCGCCAAGCGCAGCGCGAGCGCCTCTTCGTTGTCGTCGGCCCGAGCGACGAGCTCGCCGCCGCAGACGTCACAGGTGTCCGCCTTCGCTGGTCGGTGAGCCAAGAGGTTGTAGTCAAGGCCGCAGCCCGAGCACAGGCGACGGCTGAGCACCCTGCGCACCACCTCCTCATCGGGCAGGAAGAGATTGATCACGCCGTCGATGTCGTAGCCCTCGAGGAAGAATTCGGCTTGTCGAGCGTTGCGCGGGAAGCCGTCGATCACGAAGCCGTAGTTCCAGTCATGAGCAGCCAGGCAATCTCGCACCACGGCTTCGACCAGCTCATCGTCGACCAGCTTGCCGCTGGCCATCGTGCGCTTCACCTGAGCCCCGAGCTTCGTGTGGTGCTGGACGTTCCAGCGGAAGATGTCGCCCACGCTGAAGTGCTCGAGCTCGAGGTCCTCGGCCAGCAGCTTGGCCTGGGTCCCCTTCCCGCTTCCCTGGATGCCCATGATGATGAACTTGCGCACCGAGCTATCCCCCGGCGCCTCGAAGCGAGCAGCGGCGCCTCACTTCACGACGTAGCGAGTGGGCACCCACGTCTGGCTGTCGATGGGAGGTCGCTCATAGGACCGCTGCTGGCGGTCAGGGAGCTCGACCGCCTCGTGAGGGACCGTCTCATAGGGAACGGTGTCGAGCAGGTGGCTGATGACGTTGAGGCGAGCCGCCTTCTTGTTGTCCGCGTCGACCACGTGCCACGGCGCCTCCCTGATGTCGGTGTAGGAGAAGGTCTCATCCTTCGCCTCGGCGTAGTCGACCCAGCGCGCTCGAGCTTCGAGGTCCATGGGGCTGAGCTTCCAGCGCTTGCCCGGGTTGTTGATGCGCTCGGTGAACCGGCGCTCTTGCTCCTCGTCGCTGAGCGACAGCCAGTACTTGACGACGATGATCCCGGAGCGAACGAGCGCCCGCTCGATCTGGGGGCAGGTCCGAAAGAACTCGGCGTGCTCCTCTTCTGAGCAGAAGCCCATGACCTTCTCGACGCCGCCGCGGTTGTACCAGCTGCGATCGAAGAGGACCATCTCGCCGGCCGCGGGCAGATGTGCGATGTAGCGCTGGAAGTACCACTGGCTCCGCTCGCGCTCGGTCGGCGTGCCGAGGGCAACCACACGGGCGTAGCGGGCGTTCAGCCGCTCCAGGATCCGTTTGATGGTGCCTCCCTTGCCCGCGGTGTCACGTCCTTCGAAGATGACCAGGACTCGGAGGCCCTCGTGGACGATCCACTCCTGCATCTGGACGAGCTCGGTCTGGAGGCGAGCGAGCTCCTTCTCGTAGGCAGCCTTGGTCAGGACCGCACGCTCGGTCTCGGAGAGCACGCCCTTCGGTGAGCGCTTCTTCTTCGTCGTCGTGCCGTTGACGCCAGGTTCGCTTGCGTCCGTCGCAGGGTTTCCCATGCTCGCCAAGCGTAACGTTCGGCCCTCGCCAAAAGATTTCTGGCAGATGAACTCCGAGCCCGTTGCTGACCGGTCGATCGCCCCTCAGCAGCGGCCGACCGACCGCCGGAAACGACCGGCTCGCTAGATGTACATCCCGCCGTTCACACCGATGACCTGACCGGTGATGTAGCTGCCACCTTCTGAGCAGAGAAACGAGCAGGCCGCAGCGATGTCCGCTGGCGTGCCTGCTCGACCCAAGGGGACCATCGGGCCGACGACGTCGACGCCGGGGAAGTCTCCCGCTGCCTCGGCGCCGCGGGCCATGGGTGTGTCGACCAAGCTGGGCGGGATGGTGTTGACGGTGATCCCGTGACGGGCCAGCTCGACCGCCAGCGACTTGGTCAGCGAGATGACCCCGCCCTTGGACGCCGCGTAGTGCGCCATGTTGGGCGCGCCAGACTGAGCGCTCGATGACGAGATGGTCACGATCCGGCCCCAACCGCTCGCCATCATGTCAGCCAAGCCCGCTTGGATGCAGTTGAACGTGCCGGTCAGGTTGATGGCGATGATCCTGTTCCACAGCTCCATCGAGATCTCCCAGACGTTGTCGAAGGACTCGACGCCTGCGCTGGTCACGATGATCTCGATGGGACCCAAGTCCGCTCTGATCTGGGCGTAGGCATCATCGACCGAGCCTCGGTCGGCCACGTCGACCTCCAGGGCCACGAAGCCCTCGCCCTTTTCCTTCAGCTCTTCGCTGGCCGTCTCGAGAGCCTCGCCGTCATAGTCGAGGATCGCCACCTGATAGCCGTCGTCGAGGAACTGACGAGCCACGCCGAGCCCAATCCCTGACGCACCGCCGGTGACCACCGCGACCCGGCTCACTTGGACTCCTCGAAGGGCGTGAACTCAAGGTGGAGGGCGTTGAGGCCACGCAGGATCCACGTGTTCTCGTACGCAAAGTGTGGATGATCAGGTGTGCCGTGATGCTCGGTCGAAATCCGGATGTCACGTGTCCTGGCCAAGATCCGCTCGATGCTCATGCGCCCCTCGACCCGGGCCAGCGGGCCCCCGGGGCAGGAGTGGACGCCTCGGCCGAAGGCGATGTGCGCCTGGCTGGGCCGATCCAGCCGGAACTCGGCAGGGTGCTCGAACTCTCGCGGGTCCCTGTTGGCCGCACCGTTGAGCAGCATCACGGGCGTCCCCGCCTTGATGGCCACCCCTCCGACGCTGACGCTCCGACGAGCGAGGCGGAAGTCCGTCTTGACCGGGCTCTCGAGACGCAAGGTCTCCTCCAAGAAGGTGGGGATGAGCTCTGGTCGCTCCCGGAGCAGGTCCTGGTACTCGGGCTGCTCCGCCATGATCCTGAACGCGGCGCCCAGCAGACGGGCGGTGGTCTCCTGACCAGCGGCAAAGAGGAACGTCGCGCTGCGCACCACCGATTCGACCTCGGGGATCGAGCCGTCGGGGTAGGTGGCCAGCGCCAGGTCGGTCAGGACGTCCTTGCGGGGGTTCTGGCGTCGATCCTCGATGTACGCGGCGAAGTACTCATCGCACCAGCCGAGCGCGTTGAGCTCGTCGCCCATCCCGCCCTCGCTGCCCACCTTGCCGGGCGTCGCGCTCAGACCGAAGCCTTCGCGGAAGCGTTGGTGGTCCTCTTCGGGCACGCCCAAGAGGTCAGCGACGACCAGCATCGCAAAGGGCTGGCTGTACTCGCGGATGAACTCGCACTTGCCGTTGGCGATGAACTCATCGAGCTGGCGATCGGTCGCAGACCAGATGAAGGCCTCGTTCTCCTTGAGCCGCTTCGGCGTGATCAAGCGCATCAGCAGCGCCCGCTCCTTGGTGTGCATCGGAGGGTCCATGGTGACCATGTGCTCATTCATCGGCAGCGTGTCGCGATAGGTGTCGATGACCTCGCCGACGTCATCTCCCTCCAAGGGGACCGGGAACGCGGCGAAGGGACCGATCACCGAGTTGCACGACGAGAAGGTGACCGGGTCGCGGTAGATCTCGGTGGCCTCGACGTAGCCGGAGACGGCCACGACCCCCAGGTGGGGCAGCTCGAGGACAGGACCTTCAGAGCGCAGCTCATCGAGATAGGGGTATGGATCTTCGACGAGAGACTCATCGCTGAAGTAGTCGATCTCGTGGATGCTGCTCATGGGACCCCCTGGGCCGGTGCACGCGCCTTGACGACGCACTTGTGCAGTCGCACAAATCACTGGTGCGTTTCTAACATCTTCGACCTTCTGTGACAAGGTGGGGCCGTGTCTGGATCTGCTCACGAAGAGGGCTCGAGCCCCGACGCCACCTCGCGCACGCGGCTGCTCGATGCCGCCGAGGGACTCCTCCTCGAAGAGGGCTATGCCTCGGTCACCTCGCGACGCGTGGGTGCCAAGGCGGGTCTCAAGCCGCAGCTCGTGCACTACTACTTCGAGTCCATGGACGAGCTGTTCTTAGAGGTGTTCCGTCGTCGCGCCGAGGCTGACCTCGCTCGCTTCGAAGAGTCGGTCAAGCGCGACGGCTCGCTCGAATCGCTGTGGCAGCTGAACAGCGACCTGCGATCGGCCACGTTCTCCATCGAGTATGCGGCGCTTGCGAATCACCGAAAGGCCATCCGGGCCGAGATCGCTCGCTATGCGCAGCGCTTCCGCTCTGCCCAGCTCGAGGCCTTCAGCGCGGCGCTCTCGGCCCACGGGATCAGCCCCGAGCGGCTGCCTCCCATCGTGGCGCTGGTGATGATGACGGGGGTCTCTCAGATCTTGGCGCTCGAGAAGGGTCTCGAGTTCACCACCGGTCATGAAGAGACCATCGCCTACTTCACGAAACGCATCGCTGAGCTCTGAGGCTCACTCGTCACCTGCGTCGACGAGGGCCAAAGCGAGCCGTCTCGGTTCGCACTCCTGAACACGTGGTAGCAGCGCTCTACGCTGCGCTCTGAGCACCCTAGGAGAAGAGAGAGGCCACCATGGCAACACAAGCGGACGTCATCGTGGTGGGCATGGGACCCGGGGGCGAGGACGTTGCGGGGAGGCTGGCCGAGGCAGGCCTGACCGTCCTCGGCGTCGAAGCAGAGCTAGTCGGGGGCGAGTGCCCCTACTGGGGCTGCATCCCCTCCAAGATGATCATCAGGGCGGCGAACCTCCTGGAAGAGGGGCGCCGAATCCCGGGTATGGCAGGCGCCTCGAGCGTGCAGCCCGACTGGGCACCGGTGGCGGCGCGCATCCGGGCGGAAGCCACCGACACCTGGGACGACACGGTGGCCGTCGAGCGCTTCGAGCGCAAGGGCGGCACGCTCATCCGCGGTCGGGCTCGTCTCGACGGCCCGGGCCGGGTCGTGGTGGGCGACCAAGAGCTGCTCGCGACACGAGGCGTCGTCGTCAGCACCGGTGCGCACGCCTTCGTCCCGCCGATCGAGGGGCTCAAGGACACGCCGTACTGGACCAACCGCGAGGCGATCGCCTGTGAAGAGGCACCAGCGTCACTGCTCGTCTTAGGTGGGGGCGCCATCGGCGTTGAGCTCGCTCAGGCGTTCAGCCGCTTCGGCACCGAGGTCACCGTCATCGAGGCCGCTGGCTCGCTGGTCATCGCCGAGGAACCAGAGGCTGGCGAGGCCTTGGAGCAAGCCTTCGACGCCCAAGGGATCACCGTGCTCACCAACACGTCGGCCACCTCGGTGCGCTACGAAGGCGCCGCGTTCAGCGTCGAGACCAACACCGGCGCCACGCTGTCCGCCCAGCACCTGTTGGTGGCCGTCGGTCGCCGCGTCGACCTCGCCACGCTTGGGGTGGCCTCAGTCGGCTTGGATCCTGACGCCCGAGCGCTCGAGGTCGACGACCACCTGCGGGCGGTGGGCGCGGACAGGCTCTGGGGCGTGGGCGACGTGACCGGCAAGGGTGCGTTCACGCACATGTCGATGTACCAAGCGGACATCGTGGTGAACGACATCCTGGGCAACGACGTCGTGCCGGCTGAGTACCGGGCCGTCCCTCGCGTGACCTTCACCGACCCTGAGATCGGCTCGGTGGGTCTCTCCGAGCGCCAAGCGCGAGCGCAGGGGATCCGCGTGCGCACGGGGAGCACCACGGTCAGCTCGTCGGCGCGCGGGTGGATCCACAAGGTCGGCAACGAGGGGTTCATCAAGGTCGTCGAGGACGCCGATCGAGGCGTGCTCGTCGGGGCCACGTCGATGGGCCCATGGGGAGGCGAGGTGCTGGGCTTCTTGGTCCTCGCCATCCAGGCCGAGGTGCCCACCAAGACCCTCGAGCACATGATCTACGCCTATCCCACCTTCCACCGAGGGATCGAGACCGCCGTGAAGGACCTCCGCGCCTGAGGAGGGGAGCCCTCAGCCCTTGAGCATCTCGACGAAGCCCTGGTAGCCACCACCGTCGACCAGCACGTCGATCCCGGAGATGAACGATGCTTGGCTCGAGAGCAGGAAGGCGACCACAGCCGCGACCTCCTCGGACTGGCCCAGCCGACCGAGCGGCGTCTTCTCCAGCATCAAGGCCATCACGGGCTGCTGCTCAAACTCCTGTCGTCCCATCGGCGTGTCGATGAGGCCCGGAGCGAGGGAGTTCACACGCCCTCCGCGCGCACCCCAGGACACCGCCGCCTTGCCGCACACGGCGATCACGCCTCGCTTGGCCCAGCTGTACGCCATCCCGCTGTCGTCAAAGCGAGCGGCGGCCTCATCGAGGAAGCCCGGCGCCAGCGGGTCAGAGACGAAGTCCTGGAGCTCGGGGTCGATTCCCGCCAGGGCCACCTGGTAGGCGGCGCTCGACGAGAAGCACACTGCAGCCGAGCCGACTTCCACCATGGGCTCGAACGCTTGGAGCAGCAGCGCCGTGCCAACGAGGTCGACCTCCATCACGCGGCGCGGATCGGCCATCGTGGGCGAGATGCCCGCCGCATGGACCAGCCCTCGCAGGCCTCCCAGCCCTTGGACCTCCTCGACGAGCGAGGCGATCGCCTCGGGGTCCGAGACGTCACAGGCGAGGCCTCGTGTGCCCTCGATGTCAGGTGCCTTGAGGTCCACCGCTACCAGGTGGTCAGCTGATCCTCGAAGGAGCTCGACGCA
>Ga0075017_100000852_pt1 | contig 17896 bp, 18 predicted proteins | sample AleBraG_ABR_2012_FD_71475 | JGI IMG/M metagenome (GOLD analysis project Ga0075017, IMG submission 71475) | Freshwater sediment microbial communities in response to fracking from Pennsylvania, USA - Alex Branch Run_MetaG_ABR_2012 | ecosystem: Environmental > Aquatic > Freshwater > Creek >... | reverse complement strand
ATGGCAAGGCCGGCCTTGATGCAGGCGGCGAGATTGTAACGCGCGAAGGCTTCGTTGACGCGCCATAATCTGCGCTGCAGGACCAGTGCCTCATCCCAGCGCTTCGCCTTGCAGAGATCGTAGAGTTCCACGCTTTGCCGCGGGATGATGCAGGCGGGTCCGGCCATCCATCCCACGCCGCCGATCAGCATCACGGCTGCCGGGATATGGGCGGAGGCCGAGAACACGGCAAGGGCGTCGCCGCAGCGATTGATGATCGACATCAAACGCCCGGTATTGGTGGAGGCATCCTTGATATACCGGATGCGCGGATGCGCCGAAAGCCGTGCGATGCAATCAAGCGAAAGATCCGAGCGCTGGAATTGCGGATTGGTGTAGATCACGACGGGAATATCGACCGCATCCGCGATGCCCCGGAAATAGGATTCCACCTGCGCGTCGGCAAGCGGAAAGTACGCTTCCAGAATCGCCAGAATGCCGTCGGCACCGAGCTCCTGATACGCGATCGCCTGCGCCACGGCATCCGATGTCGAGGTCGAAGCAACGCCTGCGACCACCGGCACGCGGCCACCGGCGGCTTCGATCGTCGCCTGCACGACGCGCGAGCGCTGCGAGCTGTCGAGATAGGCGAATTCGCCGGTCGAGCCGAGCGGCGTCAATCCATGGACGCCCGCCTTGATGAGATCGTCGCAGAGGCGCGCCAGCACATCCGCGCGGACCTTCCCGCTCGTGTCAACCGGCGAGACCAGATAGGGAAAGACGCCGTGGAAATCGTGCATGGTGCGGGACTTTTGCCAAATGCCCGGCAAAGGCGCAACCCTGCAAAATTCTGCCCGCCGAGGAGATATTCCGGCCCGCGGCCATGATGATGCGGACCTTTTACGACTACGTCGCGATCTCGTTGAATGCCGTTGAGGGCAGCTTAATACCGTCCGCGCATCAAATCTTACGCGGCGTTAAGCATCTGCCAATCGGCCGGCTGGGATAGCCGGGGCCGCATCTGGCTCACCCGGCTGGAGAAGTTTTCGTAATGGGCTTCGAGCTCCGCCAGCGCCAGACGCTCCCATTCGTCGGCCCGTTCCAGTAGAGACCACCTCTGAAGCGGCCGGAAGGCCGCCGTTTGACGGCATAGTGAAGCGATGGTGCGATAGCGGCGAACATTTTCCAGAACTGCCTTGCCGTTCATTGGTTAAACCTCCCCTCCCAGGCTTTGCTCAATTGCGACTTTGACCGCAACGGTTTTCAAATTTGTTAGCGCGCCTGGCAAAGCACGCAGATGGTTTGCGAACCGTTGATTGCGCCCGCTTCGGGCGAAAGCGGAGCGAGCGTGGCGTTTCAAAAAAATTTACAATGCAATTGACGCCGGGCCGGGCAATCATGCCAAAGCGGATTTGAGAACCGGATCGTCGGCAACCAGGCTTGAGGCGACTTCAATTTCCATACACCATTTGCGGCAGCCACAGCGTGAGCGCCGGCACGTAAGTGATGATCATCAGAACCATCAGCAGCAGAATCAGAAACGGCAAAACGCCGCGCACGACCTCTCCGATCGGCGCGTGCGAAATCGTGGACAGCACGAACAGATTCAGCCCGACCGGCGGATGAACCAGCGCTATCTCCATGTTGTGGGTGAAAATGATCGAGAAGTGCACCGGATCGACGCCGAGCGCAGGCAAAACCGGTGCGAGGATCGGCAATACCAGGAGCAGCGTCGCGATCACCTCGAGGAAGCAGCCGAGCACCAGCAAGAGCACGTTGATGGCCAGCAGAAATTGCCATGGCGCCATATTGCGCGCCAAGACCCATTTGACGAGCTCCGCAGGAACGCCGGAGGCCGTCATCCAGTGACCGAATGCGAGTGCGGTGGCAACGATCAGCATGATCGCGCTGGCGCTTTTCAAGGCATCGGCAACCACCCACAGCGTTTTCGACCAGTGAAAGCCGCGGTAATAGACTAGGCTGACCATAAGCGATACCACGGCGGCGATCGCCGCCGCCTCGGTGACGGTGACAACGCCGCCATAAATGCCGATGAGCACGATCGCCGGAACGACCAGTGCGGGTATTGCCCTGGCCGTGACCCGAAAACGCTCCGCGAAGGGAAGCGTCGGCTCGACAGGGAATTTCCGCCGCCGCGCGTCGTACCAGACCCAGGCGAAGAAGACTGCAGCCTGCAGCAGACCGGGCAACACGCCGGCAAGGAACAGGCGGGGCACCGATTGTTCGGCGACAATGCCGTACAGAATCAGCGCCAGGGAGGGCGGAATGACGATGCCGATGGTGCCTGAAGCGCCGACGACACCCAGCGCGAAACTGCGCGGATAGCCCTTCTCGATCATCGCCGGCAGCAGGATGGTGCCCATGGCGAGCGCAGTCGCTACCGAAGACCCGGAGATCGCGGCAAACAACGTGCAGGCCACCACGGTCACAAGGCCGAGCGAACCCCGAATACCCCCAAGCCAGGCGACGGAAAGATCCACCAGCGCCTTCGCGACGCCGCCCTGGCGCATGAAGGTGGCGGCCATCACGAACAGCGGCAGCGACATCAGGGTCGGCGAATTGAGGTGATCGATCACAACCTGCGCGACGCCGATCAGCGGTTCGCCGGAGGCAATGTAGAGAACGGCGGCGCAAAGCCCGAGCACAAGGAAGATCGGCATTCCGACGGCCAGAAGGCCGAAGAACAGCAGCAGTAAGAGAATTATCGACATCCGAGCGTGCCCTGTCCACCCTCAGCCCGACGGGCCCGATCCACCGGATCGTTCATGCTCGGGAATGTGGCCGACCGTCATCGTCTCGGGATCGAAAGCGAACAGATAGCGATAGAGCCGGATCAGATAACGAGCGGTCATCAGCATCGCCCCGGTCGGGACGGCTGCCGAATAGAGCCACATCGGAAACTGCAGATCCGATGAACTGCGTTCGTCCAGTTGCCAGGAGGTCGAAACGATGCTCCAGCCATACCAGGAAAGTCCGACGCAGAAGATCAGCGCGGCGATGCAGTTGGTCACTTCCATCCAGCGCTGGACGCGAGAGGGAACGGCTCGGAGCAAGAGGTCGGGACGCACATGACCGTCGGTACGTACCAGTTGAGAGGCCGCGAGCATGATGCCCCATACGATCAGGTAGACGATCACCTCTTCGGCCCAGGAAATCGCATAGCGCGGGGCTACATAGCGCCCGACGACCTGCACCAATCCGATGAGCATCGCCAGGGCGCCCAGGAGGCCGACCAGAAGCCGCTCGGCCTTGTCCCACAACGCATCGTGCAAGAGGCAGTCCCCTTCGGATATTCCTTTTGTCAGCTGTGACCGCCGACCGTATCGGTCACGAGCTTGACGATGTCAGCCGAAAGCTTGGCGTCGCGGATGAGATCGGCTTGCGCTGATATCATGCGCTTGCGGTCGGCGGCCAATTGCTCCGCCGAGGGGTCGACGAATGTCACGCCGTGCGATTTCATCGTTTCGCGAGCGTCGGCTTGCGATTTCGCGGACATCGTGCGGTAGCGCTCGACGTTGGCGGCCCAGACGCTGCGCATCAGCGCCCGCTCGGTCTCCCCGAGCTTTGACCAGAATGTGTCGCTGACCATCGGAATATAGTTGCCGAAGAACTGATGATCGGCGTAGGAAAATCTGACGCCGGCCTCCCAGAGCTTGGCAGACGTGCAGCTCTCGTCGGTGCTCACAAAGCCGTCGAACGTTCCTTGCGACAGCGCCAACGGCACGTTCGGCCACGGCGTGACGTTCGGAATCGCATGCACGAAAGCGATGCGCCAGGAAATTCCCGCGCCACCGGGGCTGCGAATCTTCAATCCGCTGAAATCGTCGAGCGATTGAATCGGCTTCTTCGTCGTGTACCAATTCTCGTAACCCAGTTCGAGCCAATGACCGATGATGTGGGAGCGCACCTTGGCCTCGATCTGCCTTGCGACGAGTTCTCCGGGAGCGCCATCGCTGCAACGGCGAAATAGCTCGATCGGCGGACCGTAGAGCGCCGGCAACTGACAGAAATCGCAATCGGGCACGAGCCCGGTCATGGTCCAGGTGCCGGGAGCGGCCATGTCGATCTGGCCCTGGATCAGCGCCTTGGTGACGTTGAGATCGGCAAACAGTTGGCCGGAGTGAAACAGTTCGGACTTGATCTTGCCGTTGCTCGCTTGCTCGATCTTGTCGAGATAGTCCGAGATCGCCTGGTTGCGCGGATGCGAAGGGGCCGTATCCAGCGAGCAGCGCAGCTTGATCGCGTCCTGCGCTAGCGCCCGGGAAATATAGGGCGTCGCCAGCACGCCGCCTGCACCTTTCATGAAGGCGCGCCGGTTCCATCCAGAAGCCATCGTTTCCTCCCGACCAATTTTTCTGGCCCGTTGAGGTGAGGATTGCGCCGGTTCCCCCCGTTTGCAACCGGAATCGGAATATTGCACCCACGACCTTTGGATCAGCCCTGGGCGGTTTCGGGGTTCAGCCGCGCGAGGGCGGTGCGACGGCTGGCTATGATAACTGGCTGCCAGTTTCGGACAGGAAGGCGAGCTGGGCCAATTTGGACCGATGATGCAGCACGATCTCTCGCTGGGATTTGCCCGGAAAACTCAGGATTCCCTTGCGCCGGAGAACCGACAGGGTTCGCGATACCGTTTCATGGGTAAGACCGAGATAATCGGCAATATCGCGACGGCTCATCGGCAGCATCAACAGTTTCGGCGATTTCAGGCGACGGTCCATTTCGGTCAGGAAGAACGCAATCCTCTCCTGAGCGGTTTGCCGGCCGAGAAGCAGAACATGGTTTTCTGCGTGTTGAAGATTTCTGGCCACCAGTTTCAGGACGTCCTCGCCCGGAAGGATGTTCTCCCTGGGAAATTCGCAAAACACTCGCTCGCGTCTGGCGATCCGGACGCGGGTATTGACGATTGCTTCGGCCGTAAACCGATAAGCCTCGCCGCTCTCGATGCCAAAAATGTCACCGGCCAGGTGGAAGGCTCCGATCTGCCGACGACCATCCGGGAGAAGCTTGAAGGTCCGAACCGCACCCGACTTGACCTGGTAGACGTGGTCCGAGGGCTCGGCTTCGCCGAAGATCTCGGTGCCCCGGCAATACCTGAATTCGTTCCAGAACAATCTTCGGACGGTCAGGTCGTCCGGTCCCGGATTTCCAGTCGCATACGCATTCACTATGTCAAGCATGGTACTTCCGACAACACGAATAAGAAATTGCCACTAACCTCGGCGCGGTGCGGCGAACCGCTTGACTGTTTGACCAATTGTGTTTCCTGCCAGCTCCTCTGCCAGCAGCCGCAAAAGCATCCGGTGCCTGGCCTCGTCGCGCGCGGGATCACGCTCGCTCTCGACAATCAGCCTCTTGTAGTGGGCGATGTTTTCGCTATGGACGAAACGCTGCACACTGTCCTTCACGGCAACCCCGCTGCATGAATTGCGCGCGTCCGGATAGGTCAGTTCCACGCGACTAAAGGTTCAATGCCGGTCGAAGATTTCCCTCCGGCCTGATCGGACCATGCCGCCATGACGGTGCGATGGTATCTGAAAAGCGCGCTCGGGAACCGGAGCGGACGTCTTGCTGCCGGCGACAAATAGGATGTGCGATGCGCCCCGGCCCCAAAATGTGGGGGTCTCAGGCATCTCGTCCCTTGAATTGTGACGCACCTGTTGCGCTTGAAGCCCGCGAAATACCCGGGCATCGTTAGAGGAATGACCGAAACGGCGTAGTCGACCGGAAATCCGATCGAGGACGTGAAATTTCCGGATTTCAACTCGGCAAAAACTTCGACCAGGACATCGACGAATGAGCCCGAACCATGCCGAGACCATCATCGTCGCCGCGACGGGACTGACGAAGCCCCATGGCGGCCGGCGGGGGTGGTCTCGACAGTCTCGTCAGGACATCAACTGCCGGAGGGGTGGAGCGAGGGGTCGACACCGCCCACTCTCGACGGGTCCCTTCCGCTGAACCCAAGGTCGTTGCTATCCCAATAGTAACGTGTCGGTGGGGCAACATTCACCGGCCCGTTGTAGTGGTTGTAGGCTCGGCGAAACCGCATCTGATGTTCGGACGCCGAGGCCATTTGAACCGCCAATCCAAAGATCAGCAGCGCGCCGAAAATAGTCGGAGAGATTTTCTGCATGCTCGTCTCCGTTTGGTTGGACATTCGGTCGAAGCAACGCGCCTCGCTGCGTTGATCGCGGCCTTGATGCAACAGATCGAACCCGATCGACGCGGCCCACCATGGCTCGACATGCGCTCGGGCGGGTGTGGGCCATGTTACATTTCACGGAGTCTTGACGGCCGGTCGCACGTATTTGCGAACGGAAGCACGCAACCGGATCGCGCAGCAGCCTATCCGGATTTTTTTCAGCATCGGCCGGCCAGCGACTGTCCCGGGACGGCTGGAACTAAATCATCTGCCACAGGGAACTAAATCATCTGCCGAAGCAGACCGGAGCGTTTGCCGAAGGATATCGGTTGTAAAACCATTCCGGGCTGCTGCAGAATGTGGGAGCCGTGCAGCCCTTGCCTGAAGGCAGAGTTGGCGATGAATATTTTCGACCCGAAAGGCCCGATCGCGGCCGCCGAAAAAACCATCCTGATCGACTCCATCGGGATCATGCTGGCGATCGTCCTGCCGACGATTGTTGCAATTCTGGCGTTCGCGATCTGGTTTCGCAGGTCAAATACCCGCGCATTCTATTGGCCCGATTGGGAATATTCCGGCCGTCTCGAGCTCGTGGTCTGGTCGATCCCGGCGCTTACGATCATCCTGCTCGGCGGGGTGGCCTGGATCGGGTCGCATCAGCTTGATCCCGCCCGCCCGGTCGCCGGAACCGGGGCGGGTATTACCGTTCAGGCGGTCTCGCTCGATTGGAAGTGGCTGTTCATCTATCCGGACCAGCGGATCGCAACCGTCAATACCTTGACCTTGCCGGTCGGTTCGCCGCTGCATTTCCAGCTTACTTCAGCAAGCGTGATGAACGCGTTCTTCATCCCGCAATTCGGCAGCATGATCTACACCATGAACGGGATGGTGACGCACCTCGAACTGCGTGCAGATGAGGTCGGCACCTATCAGGGCTTATCCGCGCATTTCAGCGGCGATGGCTTTCCCGACATGCTGTTTGACGTCCACGTCGTGTCGCAGGTGGAGTTTGCGAGTTGGGCTTCCAAAACAGCTCGCAGCGATCGCGCCTTGAACAGCGACAGCTACCAGGCGCTGCTCGAACAATCGGTGCCGAAGGACAAGCCGGAATATCGGCTGGAAGATCCGCAACTGTTCCAGGCGATCACGACCCAGAAGATCCCGCCCGGGCCGGGCCCCAGGCAGGCCGCGGAAATCGGAGCAGGCAATGTTCGGTAAGCTGACCTGGGAGGCAATTCCAATCGATCAGCCGATACCGCTCGTCGCCGGCGGCGTGGTGCTGGTCGTGATCCTCGCGGTTCTCGTCTGGGTCGTGTTGAAGGGACACCTGCCGTATCTCTGGCATGAATGGATCACCAGCGTCGATCACAAGCGGATCGGCGTGATGTACACATTGCTCGCAATGGTGATGCTGCTGCGTGGTTTCTCCGACGCCCTCCTGATGCGCGCACAGCAGGCGCTCGCTTTTCACTCCCAGGGCTTCCTGCCGCCTGAGCATTATAACCAGATATTCTCCGCGCACGGCACCATCATGATCTTTTTCGTCGGGATGCCCTTTGTCATCGGGCTGATGAATCTGGTAGTGCCCTTGCAGCTGGGCGTACGCGACGTGGCGTTTCCGACGCTCAACTCCGTCGGCTTCTGGCTGACCGCGACCGGAGCGCTGCTGGTCAACGTTTCGCTCGTCGTGGGCGAATTCGCGCGCACCGGCTGGCTGCCGTATCCACCGCTGTCGGAGCTCACCTACTCGCCTGGTGTCGGCGTCGACTATTATTTGTGGTCTTTGCAGATCTCGGGCGTCGGCACGCTCGTTGCCGGCATCAATCTCGTCACAACCGTGCTGAAGATCCGCACCAGAGGCATGAACTATATGCGCATGCCGATGTTCTGCTGGACGACGCTTGCATCGAACCTGCTGATCATCGCGGCGTTTCCGATCCTGACGGCGACGCTCGCAATGCTGATTCTCGACCGCTACTTCGGCTTCCATTTCTTTACCAACGAGGCCGGCGGCAACATGATGATGTTCATGAATCTGATTTGGGCGTGGGGTCATCCCGAAGTCTATATTCTTGTGCTGCCTGCCTTTGGCATTTTCTCGGAGGTGGTCTCGACGTTCTCAGGCAAGCCGTTGTTCGGCTATCGATCCATGGTGCTAGCCACCATGGCGATCTGCGTCATCTCCTTCATGGTCTGGCTGCATCACTTCTTCACGATGGGGGCAGGTCCCGACGTCAACGCGATCTTCGGCATCGCCAGCATGGTCATTGCAGTGCCGACGGGGGTGAAGATCTACAACTGGCTGTTCACGATGTTCGCCGGCCGCATCCGCTTTGCCACACCGATGCTGTGGTCGATCGGGTTCATGATAACTTTCATCATCGGCGGGCTGACCGGCGTGCTCGTGGCGGTGCCGCCGGCGGATTTCCTGCTGCACAACAGCCTGTTCCTGGTGGCGCATTTTCACAACGTCATCATCGGCGGCGTATTGTTCGGCGCCTTTGCGGGCTACACCTACTGGTTCCCGAAGGCTTTCGGCTTCCGCCTCGACGAGCGATTGGGCATGGCCGCGTTCTGGCTCTGGCTTGTCGGTTTCTACGTCGCCTTCATGCCGCTCTATGCGGTCGGCTTTCTCGGCATGACACGGCGCATGCAGCACTACGACGTCGCGGAGTGGCGTCCCTGGTTGATGATCGCAAGCGTCGGCGCGATCATCATCACGGTTGCGATCGCCGTCCAGGTCATGCAGCTCGTGGTCAGCATCCGCAATCGCGAAGCGTTGCGCGATTTCACCGGCGACCCCTGGGACGGCCGTTCGCTGGAATGGGCCACACCCTCGCCCCCGCCCGTGTTCAATTTCGCGGTCATGCCTCATGTGACCGGTGAAGATGCCTATTGGGCGATGAAGCGTCGCGCCAGGCAAGAGGCCGGCGCAAAACACGAGACGGATTATCGGCCGATCGAGATGCCGCGCAATTCGCCGACCGGCTTTGTCTGCGCGTTCTTCGCAACCGTGATGGGGTTTGCGCTGATCTGGCACATCTGGTGGATGGTGATCGCGGGCTTCATCGGCGCGTTCGCCACATTTGTCGTGTTCGCCTGGCGCGATCATGACGAGTACGAGATTCCGGCAGACGAGGTCGCCCGCGTCGACCGGGCTAATCTGGCCGCGCGCCGCGAACTGGTGACCGCCGCGGGGAGCGTGTGATGGTGGCGACCACGATTGCACACGGGCACGATCTGAATCTGCTGGGGCTTGCCGATACCGAACACGAAGGACCCGCGCCAAAGCGAATCGTGACCGGTTATGGCTTCTGGATCTTCCTGCTCAGCGACATGGTGATGTTCTCCTGCTTCTTCGCGGCCTATGCCGTGCTGCTCGGGCAGACCGCCGGTGGCCCGAGCGGGGCCGAGTTGTTCAACCTGCGAAGCGTCGCTGTCGAGACCACCTGCCTGCTGCTGTCGAGTTTTGCGTGCGGTATGGCAAGCATTGCGGCCGAGGTGCATAGCCACCTCTGGTTCCAGATAGCGATGGCGGTCACGTGTGTGCTCGGCCTCGCCTTCCTTGCCATCGAGTTTCATGAATTCGCCGATCTCGTCGCGCGCGGCGCGGGCCCCTCGCGCAGCGCCTTCCTGTCCGCGTTCTTCACCCTGGTCGGATGCCACGGCCTGCATGTGTCCGCCGGCACTCTCTGGCTCCTTACGATGATGGCGCAGGTATTCGCCAAGGGATTTCGCGCCGACATCCAGCGTCGTTTTCTTTGCTTCGCGCTGTTCTGGCATGCGCTCGATATCATCTGGGTCGCGGTGTTTTCGGTCGTCTATCTGCTCGGGAGTGCGGTATGAGCGACGTTCATGGTTTGCCACATCAGCCCGACGTGGCACCGGGCGATGAAGTCGGCGGCATTCGCCTTCATGTGCTTGGATATCTGACCGGGCTGGGCCTTGCCCTCGTGCTCACGGCGACTTCGTTCTTTGTCGCCGGCACGGATCTGGTCTGGCAGCCATCCATTCCCGTCGCCATTGTCGTCCTCGCGATCGCCCAGATGGGCGTCCACGTGGTGTTTTTCCTTCACATCACCACCGGGCCTGACAATACCAATAACGTTATGGCGCTTGCCTTCGGACTCCTGATCGTATTCCTCGTGATCGGTGGATCGCTCTGGATCATGTCGAACCTCAACCACAACATGCCGCCGATGGATCAACTGATGTTGATGCAGCGCTGAGGCGTCACGTCGATGGATGATCCATCGCGTGCAGGAACGACTATCTGATTGTTGTTGCCGGCGCCCTGGAACTCCGCCTTGTCAGGTTCGAGCGAATGCTCCCGCTTGCCGACCGATCCTGCTGATGCCGTTCGCCTTACGAAAATCCAGCCGTAGCGGCTGCCGGCACGCGCATTCGCGCTCGAATGGTTCATGGCCCACCTACAACCAAAGTATTGGAATTCGTCGGACCGTTTTCGGAACTACCGATCAACAAAGTGGTTACCGCGCATGTGATGGAACGGTCCGTCAGAAAGACAAGGAGGCCGTCCTTGACTTACAGCGAAAATCCCGGCGGGAACCTCGACCTCGGCCCCACGGCTCGGGTTGCAGGTCATCCAATTCATCCGATGTTGGTGCCCGTCCCCATTGTCTGCTTTGTCGGTGCCCTTGTGACCGATATCGCGTATGCGGCGAGCGGCGACATCATGTGGTCGAACTTCTCCGCCTGGTTGATCGTCGTCGGCTTGATCGTCGGCGTGTTGGCCGCCATCGCGGGTTTGACCGATTTTCTCGGGAACCCTCAGGTAAGAGTCCGGGGTCCGGCATGGCCACACATGCTCGGTAATCTCGTTGTCCTGGTTCTCTCCTGCTTCAACGCGCTTGTGCATTCTCGAGATGCCTGGACGTCGGTTGTTCCCACGGGTCTGGTTCTCTCCGTCATCGTCGTCCTCATCCTTCCGGTGACGGGCTGGTTGGGCTGGTCGATGGTTTATCGCTATGGCGTGGGAGTAGAGAGATGAATTTCCCGATGGCAAATATCGCGAGATCAACGCGGGTGCTCGTAGTTGCGGCGCTGTGCGGCTCGGCACTCGCACTGGCGGGATGCGATGACCGGGGAGGTGATCCGACCGCTGAAATTGGTCCGAATCCGAAACTGCCCGATCTGCAGCAATACCTCTTCCCGCAAATGCATGTGGCGAAAATTGTGGGCTGGAAAAAGGACGAAACTCCCTCCGTTGCTCAAGGGTTGAAGATTCAAGCCTTGGCCACAGGGCTAGAGCATCCGCGGTCTCTCTACGTTCTTCCAAACGGTGACATCTTGGTGGTTGAATCCAAGTCGCCCGGCACCGAACCCATTACGCGACCCAAGAGCATCGTGATGCACTGGATCGAGTCGATTGCAACCTCGGGAGGGAATACCGGGACAAGCAACCGGATAACCCTTCTTCGCGACAGCAACGGAGACGGCGTTCCCAAGGTTCGCAGCGTATTTCTCGATCATCTCAACTCGCCGTTTGGCGTCGCTTTGGTAGGCAACGACCTCTACGTCGCGAATACGGATGCGATCGTGAAATATCCTTACAAGGAGGGCGATACAAAGATCACTTCGCCCGGCGAGACGCTGACGCCGCTGCCCGGCGGCCCGATCGACCACCACTGGACGAAGAGTCTCGTGGCAAGCCCGGATGGTAAGCTGCTCTATGTCGGCGTCGGCTCGAACAGCAACATCACCGAGAACGGTATTGAGGCGGAGAAGAACCGAGCTGCAATTCTTGAGGTCGATCGTGCCACCGGGCGCTTTCGGATTTTTGCGAGCGGACTGCGCAACCCCAATGGCCTGACATTCGAGCCGCAGACCAGGGCATTGTGGGCGGTGGTGAACGAACGCGACGAACTGGGACCCGACCTTGTGCCGGATTATCTGACCTCGGTGAAGGATGGCGGTTTCTACGGTTGGCCCTACAGCTACTTCGGCCAGCACATCGACCCCCGCGTTCATCCGCAGCGTCCAGACCTCGTCGCCAAAGCCATCGTGCCAGACTATGCCCTCAGCTCACACGTGGCCCCGCTCGGTCTTGCGTTCTATACGGGCGAAAATCTGCCAGCAAACTATCGCGGCGGAGCCTTTGTCGGCGAGCACGGCAGCTGGAATCGGCCGAACCTCAACGGATACAAGGTTGTTTTCGTGCCGTTCAAGGATGGCAAACCGAACGGCATTGCGCAGGACGTGGTCACCGGATTCTTGAATGGCGACAACCAGGCCAGGGGCAGGCCGGTCGGGCTTGCTATCGACAAGTCCGGCGCGCTCCTGATCGCCGACGATGTCGGCAACACGGTGTGGCGTGTGACATCCGGGGGCGAAAAGCTGTCGAGGAATTAGCCGATCCTTCGCTGACATTGACATTCGCTTCAACCGGCATGGCGGGGATCGAATCCATCATCCTGGCTGGATCGGGTTTTCAAGGCACACCCCTTCGCCGACGGCATTGCCTCTCGCGTGGCCGTTGACCGTCCCTGCAAGTTACTGCTGCTCCTATAAAGTCAAAGCGGCCCGCCTTGCGAGGCCGCTTTTACCGATGCCCTCAGCAATGGTGCCGACGTCCATCGTAACCCAGGAAAGTTCCCGACGCGGGATCGTAGGACCGATAGCGCTGCGCGCACGAGGCGGCCTCCGGCGCCATCGCGTAGGCCTGACTTCCTTCGAATGCCCGCAGCGGCGCGGATGCAATGGCCCCGGCGGTGCCGATAGCGCCGCCGATAACGTCAACGGCCCCGCGTCCGGGCCAGAAGTCGTTTCGTGGGTAGGTGGAGTAATATCCATCCCCATATGAATAATAACCGGGTTCCGGCCCCTGCGGACCCGGCCCTATCGCGCCCCCCACTTCCTGAGCAGCGAGGGGACCTGCGAGCAGCGCGAAGATCGCAGCCGCAAAGATTTTCGGTGTATGCATGTTCTGCTCCGAGGTCAGTTCGTGATGACAGGGCAACCAGGAATTTCCCGCCACGTTCCTGTTCTCAAGATGATGTGAGAACACGCGCTTGAGCGCCCTGCCATCCGACGTGGGCACCGATTTCTGACTTCACAAACGAAACATTTTGAAACAGCCGGGGAATCCGCTTTCGTCCGGCGCAGCGGAAAATGTGGCCACTCTGCGGTCAAATTCTCGGGCTATTGCGTTCTGCGGGCAGGATAGACGCACTTGCGAGGATCAATGACGCATCGAACCCTCCTGCTCGTCGCCGTTTCACTCCTTGTCATCGTTCCACTCTTTGTCATCTCGTCCGCTCAGGCCGAGACAGGCCTTGCCTCCTACTACGGTGGGCGCGGCCACGGCATGACCTGCGCCCACCGGACGAGGCCGTTCGGCAGCGTTGTCACGGTGAGCTACCGAACTCGCTCGATCCAGTGCCGTGTCAACGACCGCGGGCCGTTCGTTCGCGGGAGGATCATCGATCTTTCGGTGAGCGCAGCGCGTGCGCTTGGTATGACGCGATCGGGCCTGATTCACGTCTCGGTCGAATGACGAACAACTCGACATCGCTTTGCAAGAAGAAATCGCGGACGACATCGCCACTCAGTTCGGCTTATTGACGGCGTCCGCGCTGTTCGACGCAAATCTCAGCCAACCGATACCAGCCCGTCGTCCGCCGTAACCAGGGAGGCCCTGGTGCGCGGCAAGACGAAATGGATGATCATTGTCGCGATCACGTAAACGCTGGCGCAAGCAAAGAACACGACCGTGTAGTTGTTCCCGGTCGCGTCGAGTACCCGACCGATGGCGGCTGCAGAAAAAGCTCCGGCCAGGGAACTGATACCGCCTCCCAGCCCCACCGCGGAAGCTACCGCTCCGCGCGGCATGGTGTCCGACACCAGCGTGAACAGATTGGCGGAGAAGCCCTGATGCGCTGCCATCGCGATTCCGATCAGGATGACCGCGGGCCACATGCTGCTCGACTGCGGCGCCAGGAATACCGGCAAGGTGCAGGCTGCGCAGATGAGCAACGTGATCTTGCGAGCGGTGAACACGTCCACACCGCGCTTGATCAGGGTCGACGAAACCCAGCCGCCCGCAATCGAGCCGACGTCGGTGAGAAGGTAAATCACGACGAGCGGCAGTCCCACGGCAAACAGCGAAACGTGAAACTTGCTGTTGAGGAAGCTTGGGACCCAGTTGTTGTAGAACCACCAGGCCGGATTGGTGAGCACCGCGCCGATGATGTACACCCAGGTACCGGGATAGGCGAGCAGCCTGGCCCAGGGGACTTTCTTTACCGCCACTTCAGGGTCGCTATTGATGTAGGCAAGTTCGCCCGGCGATACGCGCGGATGTTCGGCGGGACTGCGGTAGGCCATCAGCCAGTACACCACCCAAACCAGGCCTACCGCGCCGGTCACGTAAAACGCGGCTTGCCAGCCGGACAGGCTGACAACCAAAGCACCGATCAGCGGCGCCAGCATCGCACCGATATTGCTGCCGCTGTTGAAGATGCCGGTAGCCAGCGCGCGATCGCGCACGGGAAACCAGGTGGCGATCGTCTTGATGCAGGTCGGGAAATTCCCTCCCTCGCCGAGGCCGAGCACGATGCGGGCAACGATGAAACCGGCGACGGAGGCGACCATGCCGTGCGCACTGGAGGCAAGGCACCACAGGATGGCGGCAGCGGCGAGGCCAAGACGGATTCCGATCTTGTCCGTGAGCCACCCCATCCCGGCATAGCCGATCGCATAGGCAATCGAAAAAAAGAAGATGATGTTGCCGAAATCGGTTTCGCTGAAGTGCAGGTCGCCCTGTATCGTCGGCTTGAGCACGCCGAGGATGTTGCGGTCCATATAGTTGATGGTGGTGATGGCAAACAGCAGGGCGCAAATGACCCAGCGGTAGTGGGTAGTGCCTTTGGTAAAGGCTTGATGGCTCAATTCTTTCATCTGGTCCTCCCGGCAACTGGCTTTTTGAACAATGTATCTTGATCGGTGTCCTGCTGGTCGAGCCGCTGGTCAGTCTTCGCGCGGTCGTTGGTCGTGAGGCGTGTAATCGAAGCTGGCGAAGCTTCCGCCCTGATATCGTTGGCCGATAGCGTCAAGCGGGTTCGGCTGCCGCAAGACTTCTGCCGCGAAGGCTTCGGAATTCTGCACCGGCCGGTAGCCGAGGCGCGCGCAGCCGGTCGGCGTCCAGTAGCTGCGCGTATTGTTCGATACACCCCATGCCGTGAGGAAACCGACATCCGGTGCGTTGATGCAGCAATTGATGAATTGCGTCAGGTCGTCGAGGCCAAACCAGGTGCTCAGGTGGCGAGGTTCGGTCGGCCGCTCCAGCGCACTACCGATCCGCACGCAGATGCTCTCGATGCCGTGCTTGTCCCAATAGAGGCGGGCCAGTCCCTCGCCCCACATCTTGCTCAGGCCGTAGAAGCCGTCGGGGCGGAAATCACAGTCCAGAGCGAGCCTTTCGGTCGTCTCATGCATGCCGATCGAATGGTTGGAGCTCGCGAATACGACGCGTTTGACCTTGTGTCGCCGCGCTCCCTCGTACACTGCGTGCAATCCGATCAGGTTGTTTTCGATGATGTCGGGCAATGGCCGCTCGACGCTGGTGCCCGCCATGTGGATCAGAACGTCGACGCCTTGCAGAAGCCGGTCGACATTCTCGCCATCGCGCAAATCGCCGTGCGAGACATCCTCATCGGGACGAAGCGGCTGCAAGGGACGAAGCCCGGCGCAGCGAAGGTTGATACCTTGCGCGAGCAGCGTTCGACGCAAGAATTGCCCGAGCTGCCCGTCGGCGCCGGACAGTGCGACCCTGGTCATGGCTTGCCTGCTCCTGCGCGGCTGACGGCAGCAAGGATTTTAGCAAGGCAACGATGTTTGTCGCTCGGCATTTCCTCACTCCCGCATGGTCCGGATGTTTCCGTTGGCTGCTACCCATCTCATTGATTTGTTCGCGGAACCCGCAACTCCCTTGTCGCGGGCTGCGTTGCTCCGGGCGGATGGATACAGTGAACCTAGAAGACATCCAGGGTGCGGATCGAGATTCTATTGAGCATCGATCAATTCATTTTCGGCATTGATGCCGCGGCGCTGGCTACCCGCTTGCCCGAGACGTCACATTTGATCTTTCGCGCCATGCACTCAAAAGCTTGCGCAAGCGAGAGCGGCCGACGATCTCGACTTCCCTGTGGGTGAACGCAGCCATCAGCAACGTAGCGCCGAGCATGGCGAGCAGAAGCCACAGCGAGTTCGCATACGAGAGGTTTTTGGTGTTTTGGAAGCCAGCGCTGACGAGCAGCTCCGTCGTGAGAAACTGAACGAACCCGTGCGCCAGATACAGCGAGTAGGAAATGTCTCCCAGCCACACCAGCGGACCGGCATTCAGGATTGGCGCGGCGCGCCCCGCATTCATGACAGCGGTCAGGATTACGGCTGGAAATCCCACGACGATGAGAATGTCCGGACTTCCGAAATGAAGCAGCATGAATTGCACCGAAAAGATTGCTGCGGCCGCGTAATCCGTTTTGAACCAATCGGGCCACAGCGAATCCCGCAAGCCCGCGTACAGCAGGGCACCCAGGACGAACTCCGGCAGACAACGCAGCAAGGTGATGGGGCCGTCCCATTGGTTGAAATCGCCGCCGCCCAGATGAGCGAACAGACAGAGAGCCAGGACCGCGCCGCCGGCGAGCAACGACTTCATCCGCGCACCCGCCTGCGCAATCAACGGAAGCGCCAGCGGGAAAAGGAAATACGCCAGGAATTCGACGCTGATGGACCAGGCCGGATAGTTCCAGGCAAGTTCGCTTGCCTTCAACCCCTGCAGCATCGCCACGTTGGCGAGAAGCGCCGTCAGCGACCGCGCACCATGGATCGGTATCGCGTTGAATTCGCCGGCAGAGCCATACTGGTAGAAGGCGAAGGCCAGCGTCGCGACCAGGAACTGGCAAAGGTTAAAGAGATGCAGGGGATATAACCGAGCTACCCTTGCGCCCATGAACCTCCAATAGTGTCCGGCGTCGGCCGTCTCGGAGCTAAAGGTGCCCCAATAGACGTGGCTCAACACAAAGCCGCTCAACATGAAAAACATGTCGACGGCGAGATATCCCTTATTGAAGATCGAACTGATTTGCTCGGGGTGGAACGCGGAAAAGTAGACAACGATGTAATGGAAGCAAATGACCCAGATGGCCGCTATTCCGCGCAAAGGCGTCAGGGATTGTAGCTCCTGGGTTGCCATTCATTTTCCCGACGTCTGCCGCCCGTGATTTTCCGCATCATCGGGGCCAACGCGCCAGCCGGACCGATCGTTTCAACGACCTCTTGCCACCCATGGCCATCACGCATGCAAGGGCGGAATGGAACCAATCGCGAGCCGGCTGGAATTGCGGCAAAGGTGGAAATGAAGGTCGGGGCCTGGATGGCCTGAGTTGATTTTTCTCAACAGCCGCAAAGCGCTTGCTGGCCGGCGAACCCTGATGCTTTGCGGCGACTCGGGCTCGGACGCGGTCCGCGCATCGCGTCACCGGAGCGGAATTATTCTTGCCAGACCAATTCCCCGCACCGGCACTCATACACCCGGTGTTGCCGGCCATTCCGCGTATCGAGAAGAGAGAGGATCAGGCGCGGTTCGGCCGCGCATTTGGGACAAAATACCTGTCTTTCCTCGCGCCTTTCGTTGCCAAGGGGCCTGTTTTCATCGATGCGACCCACTGATGTCCCCCGAACGCGTTGCACCCCACCGGCTCAAGTTACAAAGTGAACATTCGTTCCAGC
>Ga0075017_100000851_pt1 | contig 17898 bp, 18 predicted proteins | sample AleBraG_ABR_2012_FD_71475 | JGI IMG/M metagenome (GOLD analysis project Ga0075017, IMG submission 71475) | Freshwater sediment microbial communities in response to fracking from Pennsylvania, USA - Alex Branch Run_MetaG_ABR_2012 | ecosystem: Environmental > Aquatic > Freshwater > Creek >... | reverse complement strand
GACGACGACAAGCAGGCCACCACCGAGAGCGATGAGCCCAGTCGCGCCAACGCGAAAGGGCGAAAGGAGCGGGGAGGCCACGACCTCCGAGGGTAGGCGATGCCATCACCGCGAGCGTGACGCTCGACGGCAGGATGACCCCGAGCTCAGTCCCCGAGGGTGATGCTCACCGGGCAGTGATCGCTGCCCATGATCTCAGGATGGATCTCAGCACGGGTGATCTTGGGAGCCAGGTCGTCTGAGACCAGGAAGTAGTCGATACGCCAGCCGGCATTCCGCTCTCGCGCACCTGAGCGCATCGACCACCAGGTGTAATGCCCATTGCCCTCAGTGAACATCCGGAAGCTGTCGACGAAGCCGGCGTCGAGCAGCGCCTGGATCCCCTGACGCTCTTCGTCGGTGAAGCCAGCCTTACCCAGGTTGCTCTTGGGGTTCGCCAGGTCGTCCTCGGTGTGGGCAACATTCAGGTCGCCGCAGACGGCGACGGGCTTCTTCTTCTTGAGCGCAGCGAGGTGCGCCAGGAAGGCCGGGTCCCAGCCTTGGTGGCGCAGGGCAAGGCGGCTCAGGTTGTCCTTGACGTTCGGGGTGTAGACGGTGACAAGGAAGAAATCATCGAACTCGGCGGTGATGACCCGGCCTTCGCGGTTCGGGTCACCGAAGGGATCCTTTGGGAGATCAAACTTGTTGACCAGCCGTGTCGCCAAGCCGGTGCGCACGTCGAGTGGTTCGACCCGAGAGAGCAATGCAGTGCCCGAGTAGCCCTTCTTTTCGGCTGAGTGCCAGAACTCGAGATAGCCCGTTCGGTCGCAGTCGGCTTGAGACTGCTCTGCCTTGACCTCTTGGAGACACAGGATGTCTGGCTGCAATGAGGCAAGGAAGGGGGCAAAGAGTCCCTTCCGCTCGACCGCTCGAATGCCGTTGACGTTCCATGAGACGATCTTCACAGCCGAGATCCTAGGCAGGAGACGGTCGCCACAGGGCTGTCGCCACGGCGTTGAAGCTGGTTCGCCGAGCGCCTAGCGTGCTCCCATGCCTATCGACGGAGAGTACGTCCCGAGTTCGTGGGACTGGGTTCGTGACCAGGTTGCCGAGTACGAGGCGTCGGGCGGCGAGCGAGCCAACACCTTGCTCGACACCGGACTGCCGATCATCGTGCTGACGACGAGGGGCAACAAGTCCGGGAGCGTCCGGAAGATGGCCCTGATGCGCGTCGAGCACGAGGGGCAGTATGCGCTCGTCGCCTCCCAGGGTGGCATGCCGACGAACCCATCGTGGTACTACAACCTGACGGCCGACCCCTCCGCCCTCGTCATCCAGGATGGCGCCGAGCCGCACGACTACGTCGCACGCGAGGTCACCGGCGAGGAGAAGGCGATCTGGTGGGCACGTGCTGCCGAGGCATACCCGCCCTATGACGAGTACCAGGCGGCAACTGAGCGAGTCATCCCCGTGCTCGTCGCGCGCCGCGCTGACGGCTGATCGACCCGAGGTCACGATGTGGCCGCAGGGGAGCGCTCAGCCGCGATCGTCGAGATCGTACTCAGCGACGACGTAGGGGTGCGCGGGGTCATAGGTCGTCAGGGTGACGGGTTCAGCCACCCTGGCGGCCGGACGGATCTCGGTGCCCTCGACGCCTGTCAGGTCATCACCCAGTGTCGACCGATAGCCATCAGCAACCCGCTGCAGCGATGCGACCTCGTCAGGGAACCGGCCCGCGATGTCTCTGCTCTCCGATGGGTCGACGAGCAGATCGTAGAGCTCGACCACGACGTCGCCGCCCCGTGCGACGTGGAGCTTGTAGCGCTCACCTCGGACCGCCTCCAACGTCGTACCTCGAAAGTAGGCGAAGTGCTGATGAGGTGAGCTGCTTCCAGCAAGCCAGACATCAGCGACGTCCTTTCCGTCGATGGGCCTGGCGTCGTCGAGCGTCGCTCCACAGAGCCCGGCCAGCGTCGGCAGCAGATCCATCGAGGTCAATAGCCCGTCGCAGACGCGACCTGGTTCGATCGTTCCGGGCCAACGGACGATTCCCGGCACCCGCATCCCACCTTCCCAGGTCGTCCCCTTGACCCCCCGGAGCGGCTCGTTGCTGGCACCGATGGGGCCCATCGAGCCCCATGGCGGCTCTGTATCGCCAAGTGAGCCGTTGTCGCTTGTGAAGATGACGATCGTCTTCTCATCCAGGCCCAGTGAGACGAGCTCATCGAGGATCTTCGAGGTCGCCCAGTCGATGCACTCGACGGCAGCACCGTAACGACCATTGCGAGCGGCTTCCAATCGCTCGTCGCTGATGTAGATGGGCAGGTGGACGTAGAGGTGAGCCAGATAGAGGAAGAAGGGCCCATCTTTGGCATCGCGAAGGAAGTCGATGGATGCCGTGACGTAGCGCTCGGTCAAGGTCCGCTGATCGGGCTGCTCCTCAACAACGACGTCGTCAGCGAGCAGCGGCAAGGGAGGGAGGAACTGGAGGATCTCGGGGGTATTGGTCTGCCTACCCATGTCGTTGCTGTAGGGGAGGCCGAAGTAGTGATCGAAGCCGTGGTCGCAGGGAAGGAAACCCGGCTGATCGCCACAATGCCACTTCCCGATCATCTGCGTCCGATAGCCAGCGTCAGAGAGCACTCGCGCCAGGCTGCGCTCTTTGGGATTGAGGCCCAGGGCTTGGCCAGGGAAGAGCACCGGAAGTCCGTCGAAGCTCCCGAAGCCGATTCGTGGTGGATAGCAGCCGGTGAGCATGGCACCGCGAGAGGGCGAGCAGACGGGTGACGCCATATAGAAGGAGGTGAGCCGGAGACCCTCCGCAGCCAGAGCGTCGATGGCCGGCGTGGCATTGCGCGTTGATCCGTAGCAGCCAAGATCGCCATAGCCGAGGTCGTCACAGTTGATGAGCACCACATTCGGTTGCTCGGCCCGACGCTCAGTCACCCCTGAGTACCCTCGCTGCCGACGCCACCTGCCCACCACCGCGTCACGGTGCTGGTGCCCACCGAGGAGCGCGCTTCTCCAGGAAGGCCCTGACGGCTTCGCTCTGATCCTCTGAACCTAGACATAGAAGCTGGGTGTGGTTCTCCAAGACGAGCGTCGCATCCAGGCCGGGCAGCTCGATCGACGCCCACATCGTCTCCTTCGTCATCTGGACTCCGAAGGGCGAGTTCGCCAAGATCATTCTGGCCTCGGCGAGGCTCCGTTCGAGGAGCTGCTCCGGTTCGACCACGTCGAGGACGAGGCCGATCCTGGCCGCTTCAGCAGACTCGACAAGGCGTCCAGTCAGCATCATCTCGTGAGCGTGACCGAGTCCGACGACCTTTGGTAGCAGCCAGGACGTGCCGATATCGCAGCCAGACACCCCGATCTTGATGAAGGCTGCGCTGAACCGGGCGGCAGAGGACGCGAGTCGGATATCGCTCCCGAGAACAAGCGCAAGACCCCCACCAGTAGCGGCGCCGTTCACCGCAGCGATCACGGGCTGGCGGAGGTCACGGAGGTGGCCGATCAGCGATGAGATGTGCTGCTGGGTCGCCACGGCCTGCGACATCCGGTCGCCCAAGGCCCCCGGCGCGGAGCCGTAGCCGTTGAGGTCAAGTCCGGCGCAAAAGGCCCGACCTGCGCCAGTGAGGATCACCACCCGGCAGCTCGGGTCAGCGTCGACTTGGTCGAACGCATCATGGAGTTCCTCGACGAGCTCCGCGGTCATCGCATTGAGCGTCGCGGGACGGTTGAGCGTCAGCAGGGCGATTTCAGGCTCCGGTCTGTCGATGAGCAGTGTTCCAGGCATGTGGTGAAGTCTCGCAGAACTCCGCGATCAGACAGGGGCCGATCAGGTCGCTTGCGATCGACTCGGATTCGCCGACCGGTTCGGCGGCGGTGTCACTCGCACCTCACCCCAGGAAGAGACAGTGGGAGGTGAGACTGGTCGCTATCAGACTGGCCCACAGCGCAAATCACCAAGATGCACTGGCGCAGTTGTTCGGAGCGTTCCGAGCAGCGATCGAGCCGTGCAAGGCTGGAACCCCCAGGTCACCTAGGAGCTTCGGAGAGCTGCACATGAACGTCATCGCACCCTTCGGCAACCATCTGCCGGTCAAGATCCATTTCGGCGAAGGAGCGGCGTCGAGCTTGCCGGCGATACTCAAGGAGATCGACGCCACGAAGGTCTTCCTGATGGTCGACGAAGGCATTGAGGAGCACAATCCAGCAGTTCGAACCCTCCTCGAGAAACTCAAAATCGGTGGGCCTGCCTTCAGCCGCTTCGACAAACCGGCAGCCGAGCCGACGATCGACATGGTCGACGACGCCACCGCCGCGCTGCGCTCGTCGGGCGCGACGGCCATCGTGGCAATCGGGGGCGGCTCAGTCATCGACACCGCCAAAGCGGCGCGTCTCTGTGCGCAGCTCGAGATGAGCTTTCGAGAGTTTCTCGCTTCCTCCCCTGCCTTCCCAGTTCCAGTCGTCGACCTTGTGGCAGTCCCGACGAGCGCCGGGACTGGCTCTGAGGTCTCGGGCGGCTCTGTCGTCTCAGATCCCGATGCCGGGACGAAGAACGGCATCGCAAACGCGCTGCTCCGCGCACAGATCGCTGTTGTCGATCCGCTGCTCACCGTGTCGATGCCCCCCTCGATGACCGCCAACACCGGCATCGACGCGCTTGCACAGGCCATCGCCGGCATGGTGGCGTCAGTTCGAACGCCCATCGGAGATGGCATCGCTCTGGAGGCGATCCGGATGATGGCCCCAGCACTCACCGCTGCGTACCGTGATGGCAATGACCGTGCTGCTCGATCCGCGATGTCCTGTGGATCGATGATGGCGGGCCTCGCGATGAACATCTCTGATTGCACGGCCGAGCACTCGCTCGGACAGGCGATCGGAGGGATCACGCACGTTCCCCATGGCTTAACAATCGGCCTGGTGCTCGCCGAGACCCTCGAGAGGGAGCGATCACACGTCACGAAGCAGCTCGAGCGCGTCGCCGATGCCATGGGCGAACCCGACGATGGCTCCGCTGACGGAAGTCGAGCGGTCACGGCGATCCGGAGGATTCTCGCCGAGCTCAACTTCCCTGTGCTCTCAGAGCTCGGGATCACCGCCTCCGATCTCGACCGGCTCGCCGACCTCGCTCTTGACGACTACTTCATCACGATGTCACCTGCCCCCTGGACGAGGGACGAGGTCCTCTCCGCCTTCGGAGCGGCGCTGGCGCTCACGACTCGCTGAGGCCCTGCGAGCTCGCGCTAGCCCATGAAGAAGACCGCACGAATCCGATAGACGCATCCGGATTGGCTTCCTACAGTGATGTCATGTCGAAGAACGATCCGGTGCAGAGCGCCGTCGTCCCTACCTGGATCCCGACGGCCTGTGAGCTCCTCGACCAGCCTGACGGCCCCCGTTCCCTTGGGGAGCTCGCAGCGGCGATCGGCATGAGTCCATCGCACCTCCAACGCAGCTTCACTCGTCACGTGGGCGTGAGTCCGAAGCGATACGGCGATAACCGACGACTTGAGCGCTTGCGGAGTGGTCTTCGGAGCGACGACAACGTGGCGACGGCCATTGCGGATGCGGGCTTTGCCTCTTCGAGCACCGTCTATGACGCCGCTGACTCGACGCTCGGGATGACGCCAGGCCGCTTCGGCCGAGGTGGTGAGGGCGTCGAGATCGCCTACAGCTTGCTGGCTTCCGATCTGGGCGACGTCCTCGTTGCAGCAAGCGACCGAGGCCTCGTGGCCGTGCGCTTTGGCTCGGGTCCTGCACTTGTCGCTGAGATTAAGGCCGAGCTCCCCCGAGCGTCGATCCTTCGAGACGAGCGGCTCGTGCACGACGATGCGGCCGAGATCCTTCGGCGGATCTCCGGAGAGCTGGCTGCGAAGCCTCTGCGAGTAGACATCGCAGCCACGTCATTCCAGGCCAGGGTCTGGGCTGCGCTGCGATCCATCCCGGCCGGTGAGACCTGGAGCTACTCGGGCCTTGCTGCTGCCGTCGGTTCTCGGAGCTCGGTTCGAGCCGTCGCCCATGCCTGTGCGATGAATCCGGTGGCGGTCGTCATTCCCTGCCACCGAGTGATTCGCGCGGACGGCTCACTCGCCGGTTATCGATGGGGCTTGGAGAGGAAGGCCGCGCTGCTCGATCGCGAGGCGGCGACCACGCTGCGCCTAGAGCAGCTCAACGGGCGAGCGGGTTCGGGGTCGGCGGCGCGATCCGGCTGAGCCGGTTGCGGTCGATGTGCGAGAACGGCACGTCACGCCCCGGGATCTCCAAGCGACCCTCCTCCTCATAGGACCAGGTCTCGGCCGTGCCGATCTCGACGCGCATCCGATAGCTCAGCGTGCGGAAGTTCTTGTTCAAGAATGGATTCGAGACGATTCCGTAGGTCTCGGATCCCACCTTCGCGACGACTTCGAACACTGTTGCGTCAGGCGCCGCGGATCCGCCGGCCAAGAGGACCTGGCCGCGAGGGATCCCGAGGGTGAGCGTCACGGTGCAGGTCGCGGGCTCCCACAACCAGTAGCCCACCTGATCGTGAAAAGTCTCGATCTCGCCTGGCTTGACGATGTGGGCGTGGTATCGCAGCCCGTAAAGGAGCTGCGGCCCATTCGGCTGGGGGTCGATGGGCTGCAGCTCGATTCGCTCGACGAAATCGTCCTGTTCAGACCCTGTCGCCCCAGGATGGACGTCGGCACCGCCGGTTCCTTCCCAGATGCCTGCCATCGGAGCCAGGGGTCCGAGATTGTCGAGGGTATTGGGATCGCGTTCGGCCTCGGTGTAGATGTCGGCTCCATAAGCATCGATCCAATCTCCGGACATCTCTCGCCCCTCTTGTTCAATCCATCTTTCGCCACGAGCCCATGTCACTCCGCGTGCGGCCCCAGGAGCTCACGACAGCAAGCCTGCCAGAACTGAGGCCGAAGGCCTCTAGCCAAGCGACGACGAGCGTCGTAGGTTGGAGCCAGATGACATGAACAGTCCGGAGCCGCCATGAGAGTCGCAGTTCTCTCCACCTTCCCCCCTCGGCAGTGCGGAATCGCGACATTCAGTTCTGATCTCTACGACGCAATGCGCGCCGCGTCGAAGAACGACGTGGTCGATGTGATCGCGATCACGAACTCTCCAGATTTCAAGATCAAGCGACCTGTGGTCGGCACGATCTCCCAGGAGGTCCGCGACGACTACCACCGCGGCGCGGAGCTCGTCAGCCGCCTGGGTGTCGACGTCGTGCTGGTCCAACACGAGTACGGGATCTTCGGTGGAGCTGACGGCGAGTATCTCTTGTCCTTCACCTCCGACCTCGCAGTCCCCTACGCCATCACCTTGCACACCGTGCTCTCAGCGCCATCAGAGCACCAAGACCAGGTGCTGCGCTCCCTCTGTGCCGGCGCCGCGAATGTTCTAGTTTTCACCGAGACAGCCCGGCGGATCGTGCTCAAGCAGAAGCTGGCCGACCCCAAGCGGGTCCTCGTCGTTCCACATGGAGCGCCACCGGAGATCACCGCCCTCGCAGAGCGCGAGGTCTCCCCAGTGCCGATGCCGCTGTGGCGACCTGGTCAGCGAAGCGGGGCCAGCACTGTCGACCGTTTCGTGCTCACGACATTCGGATTGCTCTCGCCGGGAAAGGGACTCGAGTCGGCGATCGAAGCCGTCAGCCAGCTGGCGCCGGATCACCCTGAGCTGCTCTTCGTCATCGCCGGAGCCACCCACCCAGAGATCGTCAAGCGGGAAGGCGAGTCCTACCGCCTGGCGCTCGCGCAGAAGGTCCGCGAGCTCGACATCGGCGATCAGGTCATCTTTGACGACCGCTTCCTGACGATCGCAGAGCTTGCCCAACTCCTTGGCGCGACCAACCTCTTCGTCACCCCCTATCGAGGGACTGAGCAGACCGTCTCCGGAGCACTGACCTTCGCCATCGCTGCTGGCTGTCCTGTTGTCTCGACTCCCTACAGCTATGCCCAGGACCTTCTCAAGGACGGAGCCGGCAAGATCGTCCCCGTCGATGATCCCGACGCCTTGTCAGGGGCGATCCGGGAGCTCATCGAGTCCCCGAAGAAGCTCCGCAAGATGCGAGAAGCAGCTGCGGAGGCCGGCCACCCCCTGAGCTGGCCGGCGGTGGGGAAGGCCACTGCCGCGATCTTGCGCAAGGCCTACATCAAGCCCTCGCAGATCGGCGATCTCCCTCTGGACAACATCGGACTGCCTCCGCTTCGCCTCGACCATCTCTCGACCTTGATGGACGATGCTGGGATCATCCAGCACGCCACCGGGTCGATCCCCAACCGGATGACCGGCTACTGCGTCGATGACGTGGCCCGGCTGGCTCAGGTGGCCTCGCAGCTCTATGTCCGCACTGGTGAGACCAAGTGGCTGGTCGCCACCTCGAGGTCGGTCTCGTTCTTGCTCCATGCTGCCGACGGCGCTCAGGGGGCCGAGCTGCACAATTTCATGTCCTATGACCGCCTGTGGATCGGACACGCTCATCACGGTGACCACGTCGGCCGGGCCATCTGGGCCCTCGGCGACCTCGTGCGCAACCGCGCGCTTCCGGTCTCCCTCCGCACCCCCATCGTCGAGCTGCTCGATCGTCTGAGCACCGGGATCTCCTCCTCGCTCACCCCGCCGCGGGTGGCGGCCTACGCAGTCCTCGGATTGGCCCAATCCGGAAGCGACGAGTGCCGCCCAAAGACCGAGCCCGTGATCTCGACGCTGTCCAAACTCCTCGAGCGGATCTACGACGAGCACCGCAGCGACGACTGGCGCTGGTTTGAGGAGACCCTGACATATGACAACGCTCGGCTTCCCCAATCTCTGCTGCGCGCTGGGCGCTTCCTGGGGCGAGACGATCTGATCGAGATCGGCCTCGAGTCTCTGGCCTGGCTCGGCGACCACTGCGGTCTTGACGGCGGCGTGATCAGGCTGCCGGGAAACCGCTGGCTCCACGCGAACGATCTCTTCGCGACCAACGGAGACGAGCAGCCCATCGACGCCGGGGCGCTGGTCGAAGCGGAGATCGAGGCGTACCGCGCCACCCGGGACCCCGTTCACGCACGGCGAGCAGCTCGAGGCTTCGAGTGGTTCCTCGGTCGAAACCAACTCGGCGTCCCCGTCTACGACGCGGCGACCGGGGGGTGTCGGGACGGACTCGGCGAGGAGTCGGTGTCGATGAACGAAGGAGCTGAGTCGACGCTCGCCTACATGACGGCCCGCCTCGCCATGGAGTCGACCGAGCTGTCGACTGCCCGCACAGTCATCCCCAAGTAGCGGTTCCGAATTTGCAAGAGTTGTCCGTATGACTGCAGCTGCGGGGCTCTTCACCCGTCACCATCTGAACCCCGTCCTGACCGCCGCGGACTGGCCTGTGTCCGTCAACACCGTCTTCAACGCAGGGGCCTGCCGACTTGGCGACGAGACGATCTTGCTCTGCCGCGTCGAGGATCTTCGCGGCTTGTCACATCTTTGGGTTGCTCGCTCGGAAGACGGGCGCAGCAGTTGGAAGGTCGATGACGAGCCGCTCCTCAGCCCCCATCCCACCTTCGAAGGTCAGCTCTGGGGCTTTGAGGACCCCCGGGTGGTCTTCTTGGAGGAAGTGGGGGCCTATGCCATCACCTGCACCGCATACGGGCCGCCGGGCCCATCGGTCTACCTGGCACTGACCGAAGACTTCCGCTCGATCTCCACATCGCACGGCAGCATCATGCCGCCTGATGACAAGAACGCCGCCCTCCTCGGACGCCGGATCGATGGGAAGTGGATCCTGCTGCACCGACCTCACGTTGCGCATTCTGGCGGGCACGGGAACATCTGGATCTCAAGGAGCGAAGACCTCGCCACCTGGCACAGCCCAGAGGTGACGATGCGGACTCGCCCCGGTGCCTGGTGGGACTCGTTACGCATCGGCATCGGCCCTCCGCCCATGGAGATCGAGGAGGGCTGGCTCCTGATCTACCACGGCGTCCGAGAGACCGTCTCGGGCTCGACCTACCGCCTCGGCCTAGCGCTCCTCGACCACGACGACCCGACCGTGGTGCTCCACAGGGCGCCCGAGTGGGTCCTTGCACCAAGAGAGCCCTACGAGCGCGTCGGCGATGTCACCAACGTCGTCTTCAGCTGCGGGGCGATCATCGATGCCGAGGCAGATCGGGTCGATCTCTACTACGGCGGCGCCGACACCTGCATGGGTCTGGCCACGGCATCGCTCAGCGAGCTGCGCAGCTACTTGCTGTCGAGTCCTCCATCGGACGACTGATCGAGGCTGCTGTCAGGCTCGGCGCTCGGCCCGTCGATCAAGGCGCCGCTCTCTGATCATCCTCTGGCCTACGACATCGGAGATCGCAGTGGTGGCCCAGATGATCAGCGTTGCCCAGAGATAGGTGGTGGCGCCACGGATGGAGAGACCCGAGACCACGAGCTCAACGATCACCAGCGACACGATGGTCGAGGCGATCGCCAGAAGGCCTGCCATGGCGATCGAAGGCTGGCGGATCAAGATCCGGAGGGCAAGGAACTGGACCACGATGTGGATGACGAAGAAGATGCCCGTGGCGACGACGAGCGCTCGGGCCGAGAGAGACAATCCAGTCAGGGCGACGTCAGAGATGAGCAGTCCGGCGGCGATTCCCACCAGTCCGGCGAGCAGCCGGATCCCCCAACGGGCGAGCATGAGCCGACCCTAGCCACATGGGGTCGACCCAGCCGGTTCTTCACTGAGCGGCGGGCTTGAGCCTCAGAGGCCGGGGAGCTTGACGCTCCGACGACCGGTGTCAGGCATCCAGAGGACTGCCTGGACGCCGGCGGAGTTGACGAGGACCTTCGCACCATGTGCTCGCAGCCAGCGGATCGCCGGCAACTCGCCCCGCGCCGCCGCGCCACTTGTCGACAGAGACCGCACCAGAACGACGACGATTCGCCGCCGATCGATCGGGTAGCGGCGAGCGATGACGAAGTAAGGATAGACGCTCTCCCGAGCCGAAAAGCGACCCATGACCTCCAGCGCAACGATCACCTCAGCGTCAGGTGGGGTCTTGCCCAGTGCCCTCCCGAGCGCCGCCGCGGTGGCAGGTGAGACGACAGCCCCACCGGCAGTCTCGTGCACGAATGCGCCTGGGAGCTCGGCGGCGGCGAAGCTGAGACAGGAGATGAGCACGAGCCCCGTGAGCACGCCCGCTGCTCGCGGGCGAGGAACCCCACGGAGTGGCTTGCTCGCCAGGGCGCTCAGGACGAGGACTGTGCCGATCATGACGAAGGAGGTCGCCATCACGTTCTGGAAGGACGCGTCGATGAAGACCGGATTGTGCTGCAAAGCGCTCTCGACGAGCACCACCAGGGGGATCCCAAGTCCCCATGGAGAGAGGAGCCCGATCACACCGCCAGGACGCAGGAAGTAGAGCATTGCGGGGATGCGCCGCCACAGCATCCCGCCGGCTCGGCCCGGATGCCCGAGTATCCCCACGCTCACGGCCGCCACTCCGCCAAGCCCTGAGCCGATCGGATGGCCGGCGAGGTAGGCATAGCCAGTCCGCAGGTGGGAGCCGGTGTCAGCGTGCAGCAGAGTGACGAGGACAAGCCAACCGATCCCCGCGGCGACCATGAGGACGCCACTCCGCCTGGTTCTGCGAACGAGAAGCGCGCTCAGGCCCAAGCCGATCACGAAGCTCGCCGAAACGTCGCTCGTGATGAGGCAGAGCGCCACAAAGATCCACGCCCAGCTCGTCCGGTCTCGCCAAAGCGCGTAGGCCGCGAGAAGGATGAAGGTCGCTCCGACAGGTCCGAAGTGGAAGTCCTGGGCCATGACCTCGTAGCTGATCGGGTTGATCACGATGGCCACGAGAAGTGCCACCGCGGCAACCAGGCGACTCCGCCCAAGCGGGAGACGTTGCTCGATGACCGCGAATGCCCACAACATGACGACGAGACCGCAGGCGCCGAGGGCGAGCGCTTGGACCCACACGAGCACCAAGGGGTTGGGGTAGATGGCAGCCAGGAGCGAGAGGGGCCAGAGCAGCAGCTCGAAATGGACATGGAGGAAGTCGCCACGCAGCGACGTCACGGGATAGAGGTCGCCCGAGCCGATCCTCGTCCAGGCCTGGGTGAACATCCCGAAGTCGATGCTCTCCATGAAACGGCTGTAGAGGAAGCTGCCGCACGCGATGAGGCCTGCAGTCCACAGCGCGATGACTGCGACGCCCAGCTTCCGCATGTGCGCCCAGCTCACCAGGTCAACGCTAGCGGTGGGCTCAAAGGCCCCCCGAGTCCATGCGGCTGCTCGCGATGTCACCGCGCCGAGCGACCACAGCTCGACAGTCGCCATCGTCGTCGAAGAGCAGCTCGATGTCGACGAAACCGACAGCGAGTGATGGCTCGAGCAGCTGTGCCTGGTCCCCACCGAGCTCAACCAGCAGCCACCCGCCGTCTCGGAGCAGGATCCTCGCTGCGTCGAGAGCTCGCTTGAGCAGCTGAACCCCCTGCGGTCCCCCGGCCAGCGTTCGACGCGGCTCATAGGCGAGCACGTCGCGGGGCAGCTTGCTGAGCTCGGGATCAGGGACATAGGGAACGACGGCCGTGACGACATCGATGAGTCCTCGATGACTCTCACAGAGCCCAGCATCAAGATCTCCCACGATGACGTCAATGCCGTTCGCTCGTGCGCAGGCAGCGGCGATCATGTCGATCTCCGTCCCGAGCACCCTGGCCAAAGGTCGTCGACTTCTCATCACCGCGGCGATCGCACCGGCTCCGGTGCAGAGGTCGACGCCGAAGCCCTCCGCAGGCAAGAGCCCTGCGGCCCGAAGCGCCAGCGGCTCGCTCTGCCAACGTGGCACGTAGACACCTGGCGCCACCGCGATCCACATCCCGCAGAACTCGATCCCTCCAGTCAGCCACGCCAGGGGCTCCCCCTGGCAACGGCGACGGAGGAGGCCTTCGAGTGCAGCGTCGTCTTCGGCCGCGCCGATGAGCTCTGCCGCCTCGTCTTCAGGGGCCACGCAGCCCGCGGTCGCCAGTCGGGTCGTGATCTCTTCGAGCCGACGACTGTCCATGGTCCGTTCCTAGCCCACCGGCTCAGGAGCTGGGCTTAGATGGGGCGGGAGTGAGAGGGGTTCCATGACTAGTCGCCTCAACGAGCGCGTCGCGATCATCACCGGCGCGGGAGATGGGATCGGTGAGGGTGTCGCTCGACGCTTTGCTGCCGAAGGGGCCAAGGTCCTCGTCGCAGACATCGATGAGGAGAGCGCGGCACGCGTTGCTGCTGATCTGAGAAGGGACTTCGCCGCCCAGTGCGTCGCGCTCCGGGTCGACGTGACCGAGCGCGAGCAGGTCATCGGCATGGTGGCCACCGCGGTGGCAGCGCTCGGTGCTGCAGACATCCTCGTCAACAATGCCTGGGGCGGCGGCGAGCTCGGCCGAATCGAGGACAAGAGCGACGAGCTGATGGAGCACGGCCTCAAGGTCGCCTACTTCGGTCCGCTCTGGGCGATGCAAGCATCGTTCCCGCACATGCGACGCTCCGGCTGGGGCCGCATCATCAACCTCTGCTCGTTGAACGGCGTCAACGCCCACATAGGGACGGCTGACTACAACGGGGCTAAAGAGGGTCTCAGAGCGCTCACGCGGACCGCAGCGCGCGAGTGGGCACCATACGGGATCGTGGTCAATGCACTCTGTCCTGGTGCAAAGACCGCCGCCTTCAGAGCCGTCGTCGCAGCACACCCTGAGATCGAGACCTTGGCCGACAACGCCAACCCGATGGGCTACCTCGGAGACGCCGAGGCAGACATCGCTCCCGTTGCCCTCTTCCTCGCCAGCGACGACGCTCGCTACCTGACTGGTAACACGCTCTTCGTCGACGGGGGAAGCCACATCAACGGCGTCTCCTGGGCGCCCGAGCTCCCCGACTCAGCCATCCCCTAGGCCGTCGCTCTGAGCGTTGAGACGAGATCGGACCCGCTCCGCCAGCCTGCGGTACTGGTCGCGTCCATGGCTCGGAGGTCCGGCGGGTCGATGAAAGATGATGGGCTCGCTGAGCTGCTCGCCATCTTGGAACTGGCTCAGCGTGAGGTCGATCTCGGTCCCATCCGGCAGACGATTCCAATAGTGGAAGCCCCGGCGGCTCCCATCGGTGCCCCGCACCTCAGCCTCGAGCAGCTCGCCGCCCACGAGCTCGTGGAGGAGGAACGCCGATGCGACGCACTGGCCGAGTGCTCGGTTTGAATCCGACCATGACCTGACATCGGACGGGTCGCAGGTCTCGACGGACCACGAGGCAACGATCGCCTCCATGATCTCCTCGAGTGGCGCGACCAGGGACACCCTCGCATCGTCCCATGGTTCCTCTCCTCCTTGTCGCCGTAGGCTGATCGCGGAGCGACGAGGAACGAGGACCGATGAGCAAGAACGTCATGATCACAGGGGCCGGATCGGGGTTCGGGAAGGGAGCCAGCCTGGCGCTCGCCGCCCGCGGCCACCATGTGATCGCCACGACTGAGACCGACGCGCAGGCGTCGGCCCTGCGCCAGGAGGCCCCTGATCTCGAGGTGGTGAAGCTGGACATCACCAGCGATGACGTGGCGAAGGCGTCCGGGTGGGACATCGACGTGCTCATCAACAACGCCGGAGCGGGACAGACAGGTCCGATGGCCGATGTACCCATCGAACGCGTCCGTCGACTCTTCGACGTCAACGTCTTCGGGACCCTTGCCGTCACCCAAGCCGTCCTGCCCGCCATGATCGCCAGAGGCTCCGGTCGAGTGATCATCGTTTCATCCATCGCCGGCGTCGTGGTCGGACCTTCCTTCGGTCCGTACTCGATGACCAAACACGCGCTCGAGGCCATGGGCAAGGCGATGCGAGCCGAACTCGCGGAGCTCGGGGTCGACGTGACCCTCCTCAACCCGGGTCCCTATCTGACAGGGTTCAACGACCGGATGGCCGACTCGATGTGGGAGTGGTTCGGAGAGAGCTCGCTGAACGCCCCGGCCACTCCGTTGTTCGAGATGATGCGGCAGTTCGTCACCGAGGGTCAGATGGATCCCAGCGAGGTCGTGGACAAGATGGTCGAGCTGACCGAGGCCAGCGAGACCGCCGAGAACAACTTCGTGCCGCCCGAGATCCTCGGACAGCTCGGCGCCTGAAGGCGAAGATGAAACTCGTGCCCACGGTCCTCGGTGAGGTCTCGACTGACGCTCTCGGGCGGACCTACATGCACGAGCACGTCTTCGTGCTCACCCCAGACATGCAGCAGAACTACCCCGAGGAGTGGGGCGACGAAGAGCTCCGCGTCGCCGACGCTGTCGAGAAGCTGCGCGCGCTCGCAGCATCGGGCGTGGCGACGATCGTCGATCCGACAGTGGTCGGCCTGGGTCGCTACATCCCTCGGATCCAGCGGGTCGCGGCCGAGGTTCCCGAACTCAACATCATCGTGGCGACAGGCTGCTACACCTACGCCGACGTCCCCTTCTTCTTCCAGTATCGAGGGCCAGCTCTCAACGCCGCGCTGGGTACGGAGGTCCCGGACCCCATGGTGGATCTCTTCGTGGCTGACATCAAGGAGGGGATCACCGGGACTGGCGTACGTGCTGGGATGCTCAAGTGCGCCATCGATGCGGCAGGCATGACGCCGGGCGTCGAGCGCGTCATGAGGGCAGTGGCCAAAGCGCACCTGGCCACCGGCACGCCGATCACGGTGCATACCCATCCTCGGTCGAAGACCGGACGTGAGGTCAGTCGGGTCATGGCCGACGAGGGGGTCAATCCGCGCCGAGTGGTCCTCGGCCACAGCGGCGACAGCACTGACGCCGCGCACCTCATCGAGCTCGCTGACAAGGGCTTTTGGCTTGGGATGGACCGCTTCGGGATCAACCTCGGCATCAGCTTCGAGGAGCGAGCTGACATCGTTGTCGAGATGTGCCGTCGGGGCTACGCCGAGCAGATGGTCCTCGCCCACGACGCGTCCTGCTTCATCGACTGGCTCGATCCGACCCTCTTGGCATTCTTGCCTCAGTGGAACTACTTCCACATCGAGAACGACGTCCTTCCCTACCTCCGCGAGCACGGCGTCACCGATGATCAGATCGCGACGATGCTCGTCGACAATCCTCGACGGATCTTCGAGGCCGAGTAGAAGGTCATCGATCGGCGAGCTCGGCGTGCCTCTGGTGTTCTGGGGTTCCGCACCTCGCGCTCTGGCCACGGAGGCTCCCCAGGGCCGGCACCGCAGGTGCCGTGCTCGGAGACGTCGCATCCCACATGGCTCGGCGCAGTGGAGGTCGTCAGCTGGCCACAAGATTCCCGCCCGACGCCACGAAGAGCCCGAGGCAGACCAGCGCTGAGAGCAAGGTGAGGAGCCAAGCGGCTCGCGGATTCCCCTGCAACGCCTCGATGACGACCAGGGCGTCGATGAGAAGTGCAAGCGCTGTGACCAGCGCCCTGAGCGCGACCCGTTCGCTCGGCAGAGCAGCGATGAAGATCGCAGCCAGAGCCAGCATGGCAACTCCCACCAGAAGCGACCTCGTCGGTCCGATCTGCTGTGGGAGCCCGGCAATCCCCGTGGCGAGATCGTGTTCGACGTCAGGCACCGTGTTGATGAAGTGTGCGCCAACGCCGATCAGAGCGGTGGCCCCCATGGCCGCTGGCAGTGGCCATGGATGGCCGGGCAGCCCCAGGGTGACGAAGGCCGGGAGCAGGCCGAAGGCCAGCGCATAGGGAATCGGGCTGAGCCAGGTGGATTTGATGCCAGCGTTGTAGCTCCAGGCTGCGCCGATGGCGATCAGGTGCACGCTTGCGGCCCGCCAGCCCGAGGCCAACGAGAGCGGCACGGAGGCGACGAGAGCAAGCAGGGCACTCATCGCCACCGCCCTCTGTCCGACGTCGCCCGCGACGATGGGCTTCTCACGTCGTCCGGCGGTCGTATCTCGTGCGGCGTCGAAGGCGTCATTGCTCCAACCAACGGAGAGCTGTCCAGCCAGCACCGCCACCGCCACCCAGATCGACGAACGCCCCCGACCTGCCTCGACGGCCAGGACCGTCGTCGCTGCGGTGACGGCCAAGGTCGGCGGGAGGTGGCTGGCCCTGATCAGGCCTCTGATCTTGCGCAGCATCGAGACGCATCATGCCCGCTGAGCGCGTCAGGCGAAGCAGCGACGCAGGAAGGCCTCCATCCGCGCGCGGGATCGCCCGACGACAAGTGCCCCATCCGGATCACGGCTGAGCTCGAGCGAAGGGCAGAACGCGTTGTCGTCACCACAGAAGAAGTGTGGGGAGCCGGTCACGCCTCGCTCGATGCCGCGCTGGTGGTCGAGGTGGACGGCACGGAGGTCGGCCTCGGTCACCCCAGTAATCCCCACGGTCGACGCCACCGCCGAGAGCACGTCCTCGTCGGAGATGTCGAGTCCTTCTTCGAAGAGCGCGAAGCGGATCGCCAGACTGACCGCCTCTCCGCTCTCAATTCCTTGACGGTAGCCAGCAGAAGCAAGCGCCAGTGCCGGCAGCGTGCTCTGCGGGAAACTCGCTGGGTCAAAGCCCCTGAAGAGCTCAGGTGCGACCTGAGCTCGCAGAGCCGCGATGTTGGCCGCGGCCCTGGAGGGGTCCATCGGTTCGCCGTTGACCAGCTCGAGGGGCCAGGCGCGCACGAGAAGCGGCACATCGGGACGGTCAGCCTCCCGGCGCATCTCGACAGCTGCGAGGAGACCGACATGGGTGAAGGGGCAGCAGATGTCGGCATAGACCTCGACCATTGCCATTTCCGACACGCTAGGCAGCCGCGGCCGTGCCGGCATCATCGGTACGATCGAACGATGTCGGCTGATGGCACGGAGCGACCAGGTGACGAGTCGAACGTCTGGCCGCTGCTCTCAACACTGGTCGAGATCGGAACGCCCTGGCTCCGGATCGTCGGCGAGCGCCGGCTCGATGCAGGAGGCTCGG
>Ga0075017_100000850_pt1 | contig 17899 bp, 16 predicted proteins | sample AleBraG_ABR_2012_FD_71475 | JGI IMG/M metagenome (GOLD analysis project Ga0075017, IMG submission 71475) | Freshwater sediment microbial communities in response to fracking from Pennsylvania, USA - Alex Branch Run_MetaG_ABR_2012 | ecosystem: Environmental > Aquatic > Freshwater > Creek >... | reverse complement strand
AGGTCGGCGGGGATGATCCCGATCGAGCGCGTGCGCTGTTCGAAGATCGGGTTGCCCACTACGAGGTTCTCGAACTCGTCGCACGACTCGAGCACCTTGCGCATCGTGGTGCGCGTCTCGCTGTGCCAGCCCCAGGGGAGATCGTCCTTGAGGCCGCCGATGCGATTGAAGTTGGGATGGAAACGACCGCCGGTCACGGCTTCGATCAGGTTGAGCACGTATTCGCGGTCACGGAAGCCGTAGAACGCCGGCGTGATCGCACCGACCTGCAGACCCATCTCGCCGAGGAACAACAGGAACGTCGCGATGCGCGAGAGCTCCGTGAGCACCGTGCGGATGTACTGCGCGCGCGGGGGCGCCTCGATGCCCATCAGCATCTCGGCGCCGGCGATGAACGGAACTTCGTTCGCGAACGACGAGAGCCAGTCGATGCGGTTGATCAGCGTGGTGATCTGCGGGTACGTACGGAACTCCGTGAGCTTCTCGTAGCCGCGGTGCATGTAGCCGATCACCGGGTCGGCCGCGATCACCCGCTCGCCGTCGAGGCGAACCACCAGCCGCAGCGTGCCGTGCGTCGCCGGGTGCTGCGGACCGAGGTTGAGGATCATGTCGCCGGTGTCGAGCTCGACGTTGACCTGCGCCTCGGCGAGCTGACGCAACATCCGCGGATCGAGATGGACCTCGGGCAGTTGGTTGGGGGGCGGGAGCTCGGTGCCGGTGGTCACGACGCCTCCACGGCGGCTTCGTCACCGTCGTCGGCCTCGCCCGGCATCGGCTCGACGTCGACGAGGCCGGGCCAGGGCTTCACCTCGCGTGCGAGCAACGGATAGTCCTTGCGCAGCGGGTGGCCCTCGAACTCGAACGGCAGGTAGAGGTGGCGGAGCGCCGGATGCCCGTCGAACTGGATGCCGTACATCTCCCAGGTCTCGCGCTCGTGCCAGTCGGCGCCGGGATACACGGAAACCCATGACTCCGCACGCGGATCGTGCTCGTCGACGTCGGTCTTGAGCACCACGCGCTGGTGCGCACCACGCGTCGACGCGACGATCGCGAACACCTGGAAGCGGCCCGTTGCACCGGCCACCCCGTACGTCGTCTCCTTCGGCTGCGCCGGCGTCGAGGTGTCGCCGGAGCCTTCGTCGACCAGGTCCGGCGCGGGCATCCAGTCGATGGCGGAGATGAACGACAGGTAGTCGCAGCCGAGCTGCTCCTTGCAGAACTGCGCCGACCTCCGCCACGCGCCGGGGGCGACCCGCACGACAACATCGCCGTAGGTCGCGCCGTGCTCGACGATCGCGTCACCGAGCTCGGACTCGAGGCGCGCGAGCATCTGCGTCGCGGTGGCGTCGAGCGAGTCGGCCGCGCTCGGTCCGGCCTCGACGCTCGCGTCCTCCGCGTCGGCCTCGGGCTGCGTGACTTCGTCAGCCAACGACGATCGGGTCCCGCTGCGTGGCGCGCCAGCGCTCGGACGGATTCTCGTTCTGGATCCGCTCCTGCAGCATCACGATGCCCTGGATGAAGGCTTCGGGCCGCGGGGGGCATCCCGGGACGTACACGTCGACCGGGATGATCTGGTCGACACCCTTCGTGACCGAATAGGAGTCCCAGTACGGGCCGCCGCAGTTCGCGCACGAGCCCATCGAGATCACGTACTTGGGGTCGGGCATCTGCTCGTAGAGACGCTTGATCGCGGGCGCCATCTTGTCGGTGACGGTTCCCGAGATCACGATCAGGTCGGACTGGCGCGGGCTCGCGGGGAACGGGATGACCCCGAGGCGCATCACGTCGTATCGAGGGCCGGCCAGCGCGGCGCCCATCTCGATCGCGCAGCAGGCGAGGCCCCACTGGAACATCCACAGCGAGTACTTGCGGCTGTAATTCAGCAGCCACGTGAGCGGCTTCGGCGACTTGTCGGCGCTGATCAGGCCCACTTGAGCAGCCCCTTGCGCCAGACGTACGCGAGCCCGAGCAACAGGACGCCGACGAACACCGTCATCTCGATGAGCCCGAACCAGCGCAACCCGTCGACGTCGATGGCCCACGGGAAGATGAAGACCGCCTCCACGTCGAAGATGACGAAGAGCAGGGCGTAGATGTAGTAGCGGACGTTGGCCTGCCCGAACAGGGGCAGCGGGTCGGAGCCCGACTCGTAGGTGATGTACTTCTCGTCCTGCGGGAGCGTCGGACGCAGGATCCGGGCCACGGTGAGCATCGCTCCGACCATGGCGAATGCTGCAACGACGAACACCGCGACGGCGAGGTACTGCCTATAGAACTCGGTCACGACGCGGCTCCGGGACCAGGCCGGGGAGGGATCGAGGCGGAGTATACGCGTGGGCTTTTCGCCGAAGAGAAATGGGCAACCGCCTTCGCGCGTTGGACTTCGTCATGGACCCGGAGCCGGAGCGACCAAAGACACACAAGCTCGCCCCGCGGCGGGCCGATGAACCCAGGATGGGCTCACGTCTGGCCTTCCCGACCGGCGGCCGGCGGCGCGCATCGCGGCCGCCGGACGGCCCGCGCACCGCGTTCGTGCTGTCCGGGGGCGGGAACCAGGGGGTCAGCCAGGTCGGGATGCTCCGCGCGCTGCTCGAGCGCGAGATCGTGCCCGACGTGGTGGTCGGCACCTCGGCCGGCGCGCTGAACGGCGCCGGCATCTGCTACGCGCCGAACCTCACCGGCGTCGCGCAGCTCTCGGCGGTATGGGAGCAATTGCGCAGCGATCAGGTATTTCCCGGCGGCAAGATCCACCGCGCCTGGAACATCGTCCGCCGCGGCACCCACCTCTTCGGGAGTGAGGGCCTCGAGGCCCTGATCCACCACAGCACGCCCGCCCGCCTGTTCTCCGATCTCCAGGTACCGCTCCGCGTGATCGCCACCGACCTCGACACCGGTGAAGAGGTGGTCCTCGTCCGCGGCCCGCTCAAGCCCGCGCTCCTCGCGAGCACCGCCCTGCCCGGAGTGTTCCCGATCGTGCACCACGACGGCCGGCGCCTGGTCGACGGCGGCGTCGTCGACAACGTGCCGCTCTCACACGCGCTCGCGGGCCCCGTCGACCGGGTGTTCGTGCTCAATGTCTCCTCGGGCATGTCGGAGCGGGTCGAGCGGTCGCCGCTCGACGTCGTGATGACGAGCTTCACCCACGCGCGGAGCCAGCGCTACGAGCTCGAGCTCCGTCACGTCCCGCCCGAGATCGAGGTGATCGAGCTCCCCCGACCGCCCGATCCGCGCGAGCTGTTCGACTTCTCCGGCGCCCGCGACCTCATCGACGCGGCCTACGAGCTCGCCAACGAGGCGCTCGACCGCGCGGCCGTGCCACCCGCGACCGCCGAGCAACGCCGCCGCTTCCGCCGCCGCCGAGGCGTAGTCGCGTAATTATTGCGGCTGCGACCTCCGGCCCTCTATCTCCCGAGGAGTTGGGTGGCGTGCTTGGCGAAGTCGAGCATGCCTCCCGGCATGATCCCGAGGAAGATCACGCCGGCCGCGGCGATCGTCAGCGCGATGCGCGTGCCGTAGTCGACCCGCGCGCGGGTCGTGGCCGGGGGCTGGGCCTCGTCGTCGGCCGGCGCGTACATGGCGAGGACGATCCGCAGATAGAGGTAGGCCGCGATCGCGGCGGCCAGCATGCCGAGCAGCGCGAGGACGTACTGGCGTTGGTCCACGGCGGCGCTGAACACCGACAGCTTCGCCACGAACCCGGCCGTGAGTGGCACGCCCGCCTGCGCGAGCAGGAACAGGGTGAACACGCCGGCGAGCAGCGGCTGGCGGCGCGCGAGCCCGCGGTAGTCGGCGAGCGCGTGCTGATCGTCGCCGTGGGTTGCGATCACCGCCACACACGCGAACGCGCCGATCGTCATGAACGCGTAGGCGAGCACATAGAACAGGGCCGCGCTCGTGCCACGCGCACTCGCGGCTTGCACGCCGATCAGGATGTAGCCCGCGTGGCTGATCGACGAGTACGCGAGCATCCGCTTCACGTCGGTCTGTACCAGTGCGGCGATGCTCCCGACCAGGAGCGACAGCACCGCGAGGGCGAAGATGATCGGGCGCCAGTCGACGCTGTAGAGCGAGAACGATCCCACGAACACGCGGAGGATCGCGGCGAACGCGGCCGCCTTCGTGGCCGATGCCATGAACGCGGTCACGGGCGTCGGCGAGCCCTGGTAGACGTCGGGCGTCCACATGTGGAAGGGCGCGGCCGCGACCTTGAAGCCGAGGCCCACCAACAAGAAGGCCATTCCGAGCAGCAGCACACCGTCGTGGAGGAGCGTGGTGGTGGCGAGGAAGTCCGCGATGCCGGTGAGGTTGGTGGTGCCGGTTCCGCCGTAGACGAGCGCGACGCCGTAGAGGAACACGGCCGATGAGAACGACCCGAGCAGGAAGTACTTGAGGCCCGCCTCCTGCGACGCGGTACGCCGGCGGTCGAACGCGGCGAGCACGTACAAGGCGATCGACAGGATCTCGAGCGACAAGAAGACCGTGACGAGGTCGTTGGCCGACGTCATCAACATCATGCCGGTGGCCGAACAGAGCAACAGCGCGAAGTACTCGGGCCCTTCGAGGTGCTCACGTTTCAAGTAGCTCGACGACAGCAACAACGCCAACAGCGTCGCGATGAGGACGACCGTCTGGGCGAACACCGAGAAACCGTCGACCGCGACCATGCCGACCTGGGGCTTCTGGCTGGTGAGCAGCGTCTGGTACGCGCCGTTGTTCTGCACGAAGGCCCACTGGACCGCAGTGAACACCGCCGAGGTGGCCACGCCGCCGATCGCGATGATCAACGACGCCTCGTGCACGTGCGGGCTGCGGCGGACGAGCGAACGCAGGAGCACGATCGCGAGCGCGGCGCCGAAGATCGCGATCTCCGGCGCGATCGCGAACCAGTCGATCGAGGGAGTCGCGATGTGGGCGACGGGAACCGATGCGCCGATCATTTGCGCACCTCGCTCGACCCGCACGGGCCGAAGTCGCCGGCGCGGAGGACCAGATGCGATTCCGGCGCGATCTTGAGACCGTTGACGGCGAGCGTGAAGCGCCCGTTGCCGTCGACGAGGCATTCGTCGGACGCGAAGTCGACCGCGGGCGGCTTGTGGTTGCTGTGCGTCTCGACCTGGGTCACGAGGGCGGCGACGCTGGGCTGGAGACGGTCGAGCACGGGCTTGGGATAGAAGCCGAGGAACAGGGACAGGCCGAGCAGCGGCGCGACCGTGCAGATCTCCCGGAACCCGATCTCACGCGTGGCCGAGTTCTTCTCGTCGGGCTCGCCGGTGAACGCCCGCTGCACGGCCCACAACATGTAGACGGCGGCGAGGATCACGCCGGTGGTCGCCACGACCGCGTACCAGCGGCTCGTGAGGAACGCGCCGAGCAGTGAGAGGAACTCGCCGACGAAGCCGGAGAACCCGGGCAGCCCGATCGACGCGAACGTCGCGACCACGAACAACCCGCCGAACACGGGCACGGCCTTCCACAGGCCCCGGAACTCCGACAGCTCGTACGTATGGCGACGGTCGTAGAGCATGCCGACGAGGAGGAACAACGCGCCGGTGGTGAGCCCGTGCGAGAGCATCGTGAACAGTCCGCCCGAGATCCCTTCCCGCGTGAGCGCGAACACCCCGAGCACGACGAACGCAAGGTGCGAGATCGACGAGTAGGCGATGATCCGCTTGAGGTTCGGTTGCATCGTCGCGACGATGGCGCCGTACGTGATGCCGATGACCGCGAGCACCAGGAGGATCGGGGCCAGGTCGACCGCGGCCTGCGGGAACATCGGGATCGCGAAACGCAAGAAGCCGTAGGTGCCCATCTTGAGGAGCACTCCGGCCAGCACGACCGAACCGGCCGTGGGCGCATCGGTGTGGGCGTCGGGCAGCCAGGTGTGGAACGGGACCAGCGGGATCTTCACCGCGAAGCCCACGGCAAACGCGAGGAACAGCCATTTCGAGGTGGTCACCGACAAGCTGTGGGCCGACGAAGCCCACGAGGTGAGCACGCGCACGTCGAAGGTGAGATGGCCGGTCGCGTGCTGGTGGAGGAACGCAACGGAAAGGATCCCGGCGAACAGGAACGCAGAACCGGCCGCGGTGTACAGATAGAACTTCACTGCCGCGTAGCGACGGTTGCCGTGACCCCAGCCTGCGATGAGGAAGTACATCGGCACGAGCACGAGCTCGAAGAACACGAAGAACACGATCGAGTCGAGCGCCAGGAACACGCCGATCACCGATGCCTCGAGCAACAGCATCCAGAACGTGAACGACTTCGGCTTCTCGAGATCCACGGAAGCGACCATGCTGATCGGGATCAGCAACGCCGTGAGCGCGACCATGAACAGGCTGATGCCGTCGACGCCGAGCGTCCAGCGGATGCCGAGCGCAGGCATCCAGCTGTGGTCCGACACGAACTGGTAGCCCGCGCGCCCGGTGTCGAACTGGATCAGCAGATACACCGCGAGCCCGAACGTCGCCGCGCTGGCGACATAGCCGACGGTGCGCGCGAGCTCCGGCCGGCGACCGGGGATCAGGAGTGTGATGACGGCACCCACGGCCGGCACGAGGATCAGCGCGGTCAGCAGCGGAAAGCCCGCGTCGGAGAGCCTCGTGCTCGCGGCGGCTGCGACGAGGGTCATCACAGCGTTGCCCTGGTCGCCATGAACAGCAGGATCAATACCGCGCCGAAGACGATCGCGAGCGCGTAGTTGCGCAGCAGGCCGGTCTGGACCTTGCGCAGGCCGCCGCCGGCGCGCTGGAACGTGTGGCCGATGCCGTTGACCGCGCCGTCGATCGTGTTGCGGTCGACCCCGACACTGAGGAACCGGGCGACGGCGGTCGCGGGCCCGCTCACGAACCGGGCAATCCCGATGTCGAAGTAGTAACCGTTGTCGAACACCTTGCCGAGTGCGCCGAGCCGCTTCTCACCCGGGTCGAGGCCGTCGGAGTCGAGCCCGTTGCGGTAGATCGCGCGTCCGATGACGATCCCGACGATCGCGACCGTGAGCGCCGCGGTCGAGAGCAGGAACGCGGCGCCGAACGAGGTCGGCGTGATCTGCGGCGCGGTCCGCAGGATCGGCGCGAGCCACTCGTCGAGCAGATTGATGTGGTTGCGCTCGAAGGGCAGGTCGATCGTCGCGCCGACCACCGCCAACCCGGCCAGGACGAAGAGCGGGATGAGCATGATCAACGGCGACTCGTGCGGCTTCGGCGCGTGGCCGTCGCCGCGGTCGGTCATGTGCTCGGACGTCTCCCACCGCTCGCCGTCGTAGAAGACGAGCCAGACCTGACGGGTCATGTAGAACGCGGTGAAGATCGCGGCGACGAGGCCGACCGCCCAGAGGCCGTAGTCGTGGGCGAAGAACGCCTTCGACAGGATCTCGTCCTTCGCCCAGAACCCCGTGAGCGGGAAGACGCCGGCGATCGCCAGCCAGCCCACGATGAACGTGCCCGCGGTGAACGGCATGTACTTGCGCAGGCCGCCCATCCGCCGCATGTCCTGTTCGTCGTGCACGCCGTGGATCACCGAGCCCGCTCCGAGGAACAGCAGTGCCTTGAAGAAGGCGTGCACGATCATGAAGAAGATCGCCGCGCTGTAGGCCCCGACGCCGACCGCAAGGAACATGTAGCCGAGCTGGCTGATCGTCGAATAGGCGAGGACCTTCTTGATGTCCTTCTGCGTCATCGCGATCGTGGCCGCGTACAACGCCGTGAACGCGCCCGTCCACGCCACGATCGTTCCCGCGTGCTGCGACGCGTTGAAGAACGGATTGGCCCGCACGATGAGGAACACGCCCGCGGTGACCATCGTCGCCGCGTGGATCAAGGCCGAAACCGGGGTCGGGCCTTCCATCGCGTCCGGAAGCCAGACGTACAACGGGAATTGCGCGCTCTTGCCGACGGCGCCGACGAAGAGCAGGAGCGCGATCGCCGTGACACTCGTCTGGGAGAGGTGGGGAGCTGCCGCGTTGGCCACGGCGTAGTTGAGCGATCCGACCTTCTCGAAGATCAGGAACATCGCGAGCATGAACCCGAAGTCGCCGATCCGGTTGGTGACGAACGCCTTCTTGCCCGCGACGGCCGCCGAATTGCGCTCGAACCAGAAGGAGATCAGCAGGTAGGAGCACAGCCCGACGCCCTCCCAACCGAGGAACGTGAGCAGGAAGCTCGACCCCAGCACCAGCACGAGCATCGACGCGACGAACAGGTTGAGATAGGCGAAGAACCGGCTGAAGCGTGGATCGCCGTGCATGTAACCGATGGAATACAGGTGGATCAACGCGGCCACGCCCGTGACGAACAGGATCATCGTGGTGGACAACGGGTCGGTCAGGAAGCGGAAGTCGACACGAAACGTGCCCGCTTGGATCCACGTGAAGCCGTCGCTGAGGTTGAACCGTTGGTCGGCGGGCAGCGAGTGCAACGCGAGGAACGTGATTACGGACCACACGAACGCGAGCGAGACGAAGGCGGTGCCGATCCAGCCCGCGGCGGGCTCGCCGATGCGCTTGCCCCAGAGCAGGAGCACAACCGCGCCGAGGGCCGGGAGCGCCGGGATGATCCAGGCCAGGTCGAGCAGATCGCGTGCGGTCACGATCAGCCCTCGAGCGCGTTCAGGTCGTCGGCGGTCACGTCTTGGCGCCTGCGGAAGATGGCCACGATGATCGCGAGACCAACTGCGACCTCGGCCGCCGCGACCACCAGCGTGAAGAACACGATCACCTGACCGCTGATGTCGTTCAGCGCCTTCGCGAACGTCACGAAGGTGAGGTTCGCGGCATTGAGCATGAGCTCGATGCACATGAACATCACGAGGGTGTTGCGCCGCACGAGCAGGCCGACCCCGCCGATCGTGAAGAGCGCCGCCGCCAGTGTCAGGTAATACGTGGGAGTCACGCTCGCGACCGCGGTCAAGACTCGCTCCCCGGCCCGGCCCCACTCCCCGACCGCTGACCGCTGCGCCGGGCCAGCGCGACCCCGCCGACGACCGCGATCACCAGCAGCACCGCGGTGATCTCGAACGCCCAGACGAAGTCGGTGAACAAGCTCTTCGCAAGGGTCTGGACGTTCCCCGAACGCGCGGTGCCGAGCGCGCCGCGCGCCGAGTGCGAGCCCGTGACCCAGTGATGCCCCGCGAGAAAGACGATCTGCAGGAACAGCAGCGCGCCGAGCGCGATCGCCGCCGGTCGTTGGAACAGGCTCGGCTCTTCGAGCGACTCGCTCTTGTCGACGCCGAGGAGCGTGATCACGAACACGAACAGCACGACGATGGCACTCGCGTACACGACCACCTGGATGGCCGCGACCAGGGCCGCGTCGAGTTGCAGGAACAGGACCGCGACGCTGACCAGCGTCAGGAGGAGGAACAGCGCGGAGTGGACCGGGTTGCGGGCGAGCACCACGCCGAGCGCGCCCGCGATCACCGCGACTGCGCACGCGTAGAAGATCAATGCTTCCATCAGTGACCCGGGCCCGACTCGTCGAAGTGGGGAGCAGTGTCGGCCCGCGAGGGAACCAGATCGCTCTGGCCCTCCTCGGGCGGCCGCACACCGAAGCCCAGCTCGCCGGACCAGCCCACGCGCCCCTCGTAGGCGGCGGCGCCGCCCGGAGCGGTCGCCCGCATCCACGCGCTCGTGTGATCGTCTTCGCCGCCGGCCCACAGCTCCCACGGCATGCGCTTGGCGCGGCCGTCGTCGTCGACGACCAGCTCTTCCTTCGTGTAGATCGCGTCGGCGCGGTTCGTGAACGAGAACTCGAACAGCTTGGTCTCGGTGATCGCCTCGGTCGGGCACGCCTCGACGCAAAGGTCGCAGTGGATGCAACGCAGGTAGTTGATCTCGTAGACGAAGCCGTAACGCTCACCCGGGGAAACCGGGTCGTCGACCGGGTTGTCGGCGCCGCGCACGTAGATGCAGTGCGCCGGGCACACGCCCGCGCACAGCTCGCACCCGATGCACTTCTCCATGCCGTCCTCGTACCGGTTGAGGACGTGACGGCCGTGTTGGCGCTCGGGCTTGTCGCGCTTGACCTTGGGGTACTCCGTCGTGAGGCGCGGCTTGAACATCTGGCGCAGCGTGACGTTGAAGCCCGACAAGCGTCCCATCAGTGGAACTCCTCCACGTGCTCTCCGGCCTTGGGTATCGCGAGGTAGAGCGTGAAGAAGGCGAGGATCGCGATCCCGGCCGAGACCGACGCCACGACCAGCGGCTGCCAACCTTCCTGCTTCCCGACCACCAGCGCCGTCGACACGAGCACCCAGAGGATCGCGATCTCGATGAGGTACTTCCACCCGAGCGCCATCAGCTTGTCGTAGCGCATCCTCGGCAACGACGCGCGGAGCCAGACGGTCACGAAGAGGAGCGCGAGCACCTTGACCGTGAACCACACGATGGGCATCAGCCACACGTTCACGAACCCGGTGCGGGCGAGGAACCCGATGCTCGGGCCGGACGGACCGCCGAGGAACAGCGTCGCCGCGATCGCCGACATCGTGATCACGTTCATGAACTCGGCGAGGAAGAAGATCGCGAAGCGGATTCCCGTGTATTCGGTGTTGAAGCCGCCCACCAGCTCCTGTTCGGCCTCCACCAGGTCGAAGGGCGGATGGTTCGTCTCGGCGGTCGCCGCGATCAAGAAGATGGCGAACGGGACGAGCGCGCGTATCCAGAACCAGTCGCGCAGGAACGAGGCCGGGCCCACCCACGTTTGCAACACGACGATCCCGTGCGTCGAGAGCGTGCCCGCCTGGATGAGGACACCCAGCACCGCGAGCCCGAAGGCCGCCTCGTACGACAGGAGCTGCGCGGTCGAGCGCACCGCGCCGAGCAACGGGTACTTCGAGCCCGACGACCAACCCGCGAGCATCACGCCGTAGACCCCGAGCCCCGACATCGCCAGGATGAACAACGCGCCCACCGGGATGTCGGCGACCTGCAGGTAGGTGCGGTGCCCGAGGATCGAGACGGTTCCCCCGATCGGGACGATGCAGAACAGCAAGAACGCCGGCAGGATCGACAAGTAGGGCGCCAACCGGAAAACCGGCCGGTCGGCCGACGTGGGGATCGACTGCTCCTTGAAGAAGAGCTTGATGCCGTCGGCGAGCGTCTGCAGGACGCCGTAGGGACCGGCCCGGTTCGGCCCGATGCGGTTCTGCATGTCGGCGATGACCTTGCGCATGCCCCAGATGTAGAGCATCACCGACACGAGCAGGATCACGAACGCGATCACGACCTTGATGACCACCACCGCCAGCACCGACCACGACATCTCGGCGTTGAAGAGCGGGTCGACCGCGACGAGATGACTCATCGAATCGTCTCCACGCGCGCGTCGGTGATCGTCGCGTCGGCATCGATGAGCTCGGCCGCGCCCAAACCGTCGGCGGAGAACTCGAGCTGTCCGATGCCCTCGGGCACGCCGGGGTCGGGAGCGACGGTCACGGTGATCGACCCGCGGTTGGAGGTGAGGCGGACCGGCGCGCCGGCTTCGAGGCCCAAGAGGGACGCGGCGTGCGGGTTGATGCGCAGCGGGAACGGCCGGCGAACGCTCGCCAGCACCGGGGCTTCGCTGACCATGCGTCCGTTGTCGTAGAGCCGGCGACCCACCACGAGGCGCAGAGCGTACGCGTCGCGCGGAGGCACCACGACCTCCGGCGCGCGGCCGTCCCAGGCGAACAGCTCGGGCTCGGCGACCTCGGTCGCGACTTCCGCGGGCTCGGTCGCGACCTCCGCGGCCTCGGGCAGGTCGGTCGCGGCCTCACCTTCGACCTTGATCGGGTCCCAGGAGGTCCCCGAACCGTCATCGGCGAGGATCGACAGCGCCCGCGTGCGAAGGACCAGGTCGTCGCGGTGCTCGCGCAACGGGAGCACGACCCCATCCCGCGCCCGCCGGAGCAGCGCGGCGTCGACTCCGGCCGCGGCCGGCGCGACGCGTGCGAGCTCGTCGGTGACCTCGTCGACGGTCGCCAGGTCGAAGTCGGCGCCGAGCCGCAGCGCGAGCTCGCCGGCAATGCGCCAGTCGTCCATCGCGGTGCCCTCCGGCGCGACCTTGCGACCGACGCGCTGCACGCGGCCCTCGAGGTTCGTCGTGCTACCAGTCTTCTCGCCCCAAAGGGTGGGGGGCAGCACGACCTCGGACCCCTCCGACGTGCGCGTCAAGAACCCTCCGACCGCAATGATCTTCTTGGCGCCCGCGATCGCGCGGCGCGCGAGGTCGGTATCGGGGAAATCGGCCACGGGATCGGAGCCGAGGATCACGAGCACTTCCATGTCGCCGGCCGCGCAGGCTTCCAGGATCCCCCGGGTATCGAGCCCCTTGCTCCGGGGCACGGGACTCCCCCACGCCGACTCGAACCACTCGCGACCCGCGTCGAGCGTCACCCGGCCGGGCAGGAAGCCGGGCGCGAGCCCCGAGTCGATCGCGCCGTGCACGTTGCCCCGGCGCAGTGCCGAGAGGAACAACACGTCGGGGATGCCGCGCAGCGCCGACGCCTGGCGCACGCCTACCGCGCTCGCTTCGGCGAGCGACGCGCGGCCGAGGACCACCACGACCGGACCGGGACGCTCCCCCCGCGCCCGTTCGATGTGTTCGAGCGCGGCCGCGCCGAGCTCCTCACCGGGCATCGATCGCGACACCAGGGTCGCGTGCTCGGTGAGCCCGTGCGAGACGGGGGCGAGGTCGACGAGCGGCACACCCAACTCCAGCGCGGCGCGGCGGATGCGCAGGTGCAGTACCGGAAGCTCCTCCTCGAGGTCCGGACCGAGGAGCACGATCGCCGAGGCCCGGTCGCAGTCGGCGATCCGGGCCCGCGGCACTCCGAGGACGACCTCGGCCGGGAGACCGTCGCCCATTTGCGCGTCGACGTTGTCGGTGCCGATCACGCCCTTCATCAAGCGCGCGAACGCGTACGCGTCCTCGTTGGTGCAACGCGCGCCTCCGAGGAGCGCGATCGATTCGGGGCCGTGCTCCGCGAGCGCGTCGCGGAGCAGCCCGGCCGCGGCCTCGAGCGCCTCGGGCCACGACACCTGGCGGAGGTCACCGTCGACCCGGCGATGCGGCTCCACCACGCGGCGCTCCGAGTGCACCCACTCGATGCCGTAGCGACCCTTGTCGCAGAGCCAACCGTGGTTCACCGGTTCGGAATCGACGCCGAGCAGCCGTACGAGCCGGTTCGACGACGACTGCAACGCGCCCCGGCACTGCACCGCGCAGGCGTTGCACGACGTCTCGACCGTCTCGAGATCCCAGGGCCGGGCCTTGAACCGGTACTGGCGGGCGGTGAGCGCGCCGACCGGGCAGATCTGCACGGTGTTGCCCGAGAAGTAGGAGTCGAACGGCTGGTCGGTGAAGTTCAGCACCTGCATGTGATCGCCGCGCTCGACGAAGTCGATCAGCGGGTCGCCCGCGATCTCGTCGGCGAAGCGCGTGCAGCGCCCGCACTGGATGCAGCGCTCCCGATCGAGCAGCACGAGGTCGCTCAACGGGATCGGCTTCTCGAAGTGCCGCTTCTCCTCGATGAAACGTGACTCGCCCGGGCCGAATGCCAGCGTCTGGTCCTGGAGCGGGCACTCGCCTCCGCGGTCGCACACCGGGCAGTCGAGCGGATGGTTCACGAGCAGGAACTCGAGCACACCGTCCTGGATCTTCTTCACCGCGTCGCTCTGCGTGTTGCAGACCATCCCCTCGGCGACAGGCGTGGTGCACGCGGGCGGGAAGCCGCGCACACCTTCGACCTCGACCAGGCACATACGACACATGCCCACCGGCTTCATGCGCTCGTGCCAGCAGAAGCGAGGGATGTAGACGCCGTGCTCCTGCGCGGCCTTGATGAGGAGCTCGCCCTTCTTCGCCTCGAAGGCGTGCCCGTCGACGGTGACGGTCACGGTGTCCTTCGTGACTTCCTCTTTCGGCTCGGTGGTCGTCACGTTCGTGCTCCCGAGCTCGTGACGAGGCGCTCGGCGATCTCGTCGCGGAAGTACTTGTCGAGGCTCGCGATCGGCGACACGACGCTGGGCCCGAGCGGGCAGAGCGTGGTCTGCGTGAACGGCGCGGTCGCGACGTTGGGGGAGATGCCGGCGCCGACACTGATGAGCAAGTCGAGATCCTCCGGTCGACCCAAGCCGTGGGACATGCGGTAGAGCACCTTCTCGATCCAGCCGGTTCCCTCGCGGCACGGTGTGCACTTGCCGCACGACTCGTGCGCGTAGAACTTCGCGAGGCGCCAGGCGACCAGCAAAGGATCGGTCGAGTCGTCGAACACCATGACCGCACCCGAGCCGAGCGTCGTGCCGAGGTTCTGCTGCACGAAATCGATGTCGTAGATCGCGTCGAGGTGCTCGTCACGATCCACCAACCACTGGAACGACGCGCCGCCGGGAAGGAAGAACTTGAGCCTGTGCCCGTCGCGGATGCCGCCCGCGAATCCGTAGATCACGTCACGGAACGTGCAGCCGAACTCGATTTCGTAATTGCCGGGCTTCTTCACGTGGCCGGAGATGGCGACGATCCGCGTGCCGGTCGACTTGTTCACGCCGATCTCGGCGTACGCGGCACCGCCCATCTTCACGATGTGGGGAACGGTCGAGAGCGTCTCGACGTTGTTGACGACGGTCGGCTTTGCGTAGAGGCCGGCGATCGCCGGGAACGGTGGCTTCAGGCGGGGCATCCCCCGCTCGCCCTCGAGTGACTCGATCAGCGCGGTCTCCTCGCCGCAGATGTACGCGCCCGCGCCGCGGTGCACGACGATCTCGAGGTCGAAGCCCGAACCGAGGATGTTCGGGCCGAGAAAGCCCCGGGCGCGGGCGTCGTCGAGCGCCTGCGTGAGCCGGTCGTAGCCGAGCGCGAACTCCCCGCGCAGATAGACGAACGCCTTGTTGCACTGGATCGCGTAGGCCGAGATGATGATGCCCTCGATCAACTGGTGCGGATCGCGCTCGACGAGCATGCGGTCCTTGAACGTCGAGGGCTCACCTTCGTCGCCGTTGACCACGAGGTAGCGCGGGAAGAGGTCGGCGGGTAGGAACGACCACTTCTGCCCGGTCGCGAAGTTGGCGCCGCCGCGGCCACGCAGGCCGGAAACCTTCACCTGCTCCTGCACGTCGGCCGGGTCGCCCTTGGCGAGCACCGCGCGCAGCGTTTCGTACGCGCCGCTCGCCGTCGCGGCCTCGATCGTCCACGAATCGTCCGGGCGCTCGCGCAGTCGCGCGGTGACGATGCGACGTTCGGTGTCGATCGGCATCACTGCACCGAGCCCGAGATCGTGCGTGGCTGACGCGTGCCGGTCCGGTACTCCTCGACCACCTGCTGCGCCGATTCGCGCGTGAGCTTCTCGTGGAACTCGTAGTTGACCTGCATGGAGGGAGCACCGCCGCACGCGGCGAGGCACTCGACCTCCTCGACCGTCACCTCGGGATCAGTCGCGTAGTGCGCCTCGAGGTGCTCGAGGATCTCCGGCCCGCCCGTGACCAGACACGTCACGTTGGTGCACACCGACACGACCAACTTCCCGCACGGGTGCCGTTTGAACATGGTGTAGAAGGAGCAGGTGCCCTGCACCTCGGCCGGCGTGACGTCGGCGAGCTCCGCGATCTCGTCCATCGCCTCGTTGCTCAACCAGCCGCTCTGATCCTGCGCGAGGTGCGCGAGCGGCAGGATCGCCGACTTCGCCCGCGGATAACGCGCCACGATCTCCTTCGCGCGCTGCCGATTCGCCTCTGTGAAAAAGCTCATCTATCGACCTCGCCCATGATCGGGTCGACGCTCGACACGATCGCGATCGCATCGGCCACGAGGCTGCCGGTACCCATCGGCTCGATGCTCTGCAGGTTGTAGAACGACGGCCCGCGGATGTGCATGCGGACCGGCTTACCCGAGCCGTCGCTCACCATGTAGCAGCCGATCTCGCCGCGTGGCGACTCGATCGCGACGTACGTCTCACCCGCGGGGACCTTGAAGCCCTCGGTGAAGAGCTTGAAGTGGTGGATCAACGCCTCCATCGACTCGTCGATCCGGGCGCGCGGTGGCGGCGTGAGCTTCTTGTCCTGCACCCGGTAGTCGCCGGCGGGCATGCGCTCCACGCACTGGCGCACGATCTTGATCGACTCGAAGATCTCGGCGAGCCGCAGGCGGTAACGATCGAACACGTCGCCGTTCGCGCCGAACACGACGTCGAAATCGACCTCGTCGTAAGCGAGGTAGGGCTGCGCCTTGCGCAGGTCCCAGGCGAACCCGGTCGACCGCAGGATCGGGCCCGTGATGCTGCGCGCGAGGCACTCGTCGGTGGTGATGAGACCGATGCCCACGGTGCGCTCGCGCCAGATCGGGTTCTCGGAGAGCAACTCGTCGTACTCGGCGGCGCCGTGCTCGACCGTTTCGCACAGCTCGAGGACCCGCTCCTGCCAGCCGTCGGGAAGGTCGGCGGCCACGCCGCCCGGACGGATGAAGTTGTGATTCATCCGCAGGCCCGTGACGAACTCGAGGTAACGCAACACCTCTTCGCGCTCGCGCCAGCCGTAGAGCATCATCGACACCGCGCCGATGTCCATGCCGTTGGTGGCCTGGAACAACAAGTGCGACGACATGCGGTTGAGCTCGACGAGCATCATGCGGATCCACGTCGCGCGCGGCGTCACCTCGACGTCGAGCAACCGCTCGACCGCCATGCTGTAGACCAGCTCGTTGGAGAGCGGCGCGGCGTAGTCCATGCGCGTGACGTTCGTTCCGCCCTGGACGTAGGTGAGCTCCTCGCCGGTCTTCTCCATGCCGGTGTGCAGATAACCGATGACCGGCTTCACACGCAGCACTTCTTCGGAGTCGAGCTCCATCATCAACCGCAGCACGCCGTGCGTCGACGGGTGCTGCGGCCCCATGTTGATGATCATCGTGTCGTCGAGCGGATCTTCCGGCCACATGCCACCGCCGGTGAGCACGACCTCTTGGGTGCGCGGCCGCGGCTGGAGCTCCTGCGCGCCCTCCGACGTCTGGCGTTCCAGACGCTCTTCCTCGAGCACCTCTTCGTCGCTTCGGATCTCAGTCATTTCTTCTCATCTGGGGTGCGGGTCCCCCTTGAACGTGACCGGGACACGCGCGGCCGGGTAGTCCTTGCGGAGCGGATGTCCGTCCCAGTCATCGGGCATGAGGATCCGGGTGAGCTCGGGATGGCCGACGAAGTCGATGCCGAAGAAGTCGTAGGTCTCGCGCTCGGGAAAGTTGGTGCCGGGATACGCCGCGGTGAGCGACGGCACGCTCATGTCGTCGGCGGGCACCGCGCAGATCACGCGGATGCGACGGTTGCGCACGTGCGACAAGAAGTTCGCGACGACCTCGTAGCGCTCGAAGGCGATGCCGGCCGGCGAGTACCGGACCCCGTCGAGCAGGTGGTCGGTGGCCGTGATGTCGACACACATCGTGAACCGCTGCTCGTCGCGGAGGAACAGGGCCACGTCGGCGAACACGGCGCGGTCGACGTACACGACCGGCTGGCCGTGACTGCGGACGAACGTCGACCCCGGGAACCGCTCGACGATCGCGGCCGCGACGTCGTCGTCGGGCCCCGGCTGGACCTCGTGCACTTCTTCACGAGCGGAAGTGTCGTCGTCCGCCATCGTCGCCTGCCCGCCGGCTCAGATCCCCGCCGGTGCCGGCGCGGAAGTGTCGAGCTGGATCGCCGCGCCGCCCGTGGGCGAAGCCTCGCGGCGGCGGAGCAGCTCACCGGTACGGATCTGGTCGTGCAGCGTGAGGATTCCGTGCATCAGCGTCTCGGGCCCGGGCGGGCACCCGGGCACGTACACATCCACGGGGACGATCTGGTCGACACCTTGCACGATCGCATAGTTGTTGAACATGCCACCGCTGCTGGCGCACACGCCCATCGAGATGACCCACTTGGGCTCGACCATCTGGTCGTAGAC
>Ga0075017_100000849_pt1 | contig 17901 bp, 16 predicted proteins | sample AleBraG_ABR_2012_FD_71475 | JGI IMG/M metagenome (GOLD analysis project Ga0075017, IMG submission 71475) | Freshwater sediment microbial communities in response to fracking from Pennsylvania, USA - Alex Branch Run_MetaG_ABR_2012 | ecosystem: Environmental > Aquatic > Freshwater > Creek >... | reverse complement strand
ACGCTCGCGACCGCCGCCGCGAGGACGGCCTTCGCCGCCTCCAACGAGAGACTCATGTCAGCAAGTTGGTGCTTGATCGACTGAAACGAGCCGATGGGGCGACCGAATGCGCATCGATCCAGGGCGTACTGTCGGGTCAACCCAAAGAGCACGTCTAATGCGCCGACGGTGTCGGCCAGCATGAGGATGATCGCGATTTGAAACTGTCGCTCGATGCCGCGCGACTGGTCCGGCGTGATATCGCACAGTGCCGTCATCGGCACCTCGACCGCGTCGAAGGACACGTGCGTAAAAACTTGCGAGGGGTCGAGGCTTTCGAGTCGCATGCGCGCGACACCATCCAGGGTCGATGAAATCAGGAACTGATGTAGTCCGTCGGCGCCGTTGGCGATGACGAGCAACCAGTCCGCACTGCTACCTTCCGGGACGAGACCGGACTCCCCACGTAGAACCCACCCGTCGGCCGTCGTCTCGTACGTCAGGGATCCTCCGGGATTCCAGTGTCCGCGCGCGTCCGTGCCGACCCACGCCGCGCGTTCGCGACCCTCAATCAGCGCATTGAGCACTTCACTATTCGTCTCGCCGGTTGAGTGTGCGAGAGCCCACGCGACCACGTTCGTCGAGGCGAACGGCCCCGGTTGCAGCGCGCGACCTCGAAGTTCGGCCACGATCGCGGCATCGGCCACTCCACTACCCGTCAGCGATCCGCCGCCGCTGTCTTCGGGCACCAGGAGTGAGAACCAGCCGAGCTCGGCGACCTCACGCCAGTAGTCCGGCGAGAGTTCCGGCGCCGACACGAGCGACTGTCGTACGGCGCTCAGCGGGTACTTCTCGAGGATGAATCGTTCCGCCGTATCACGAAAGAGCTGTTGATCCTCGGAAAGTTCAACTTCCACCGTGCGTGTCCTTCCCCGGCGTAGTATCCCCGTACACTCCTCGGACCAAACAGTCGCGCAACTGGCGTTTCAGTACCTTGCCGGTGACGTTGCGAGGCAGTTCCTCCGTGGCAATCACCCGCTTGGGCTTCTTGTACTTCGCGAGCTTTCCGTGACAGTGCTCGAGTATCGATTGCTCGTCGAAACGTTCGCCGGGACGAATGACGACGAATGCGACCACCGATTCACCCCACATCTCGTCGGGGACCCCGACAACAGCACTCTCTTCGATGGAGGCATGCGACGAAAGCACCAACTCCACTTCACGTGAGTACACGTTCAGACCGCCCGTGATGATCATGTCCTTCATGCGATCCACGATGTAGGTTCGGCCATCGGGATCCTGGCGCGCGAGGTCGCCCGTGTGGAACCAGCCGCCTCGAAACACTTCCTCAGTGGCCGTGTCGTTGCGCCAATAACCGAGCATGACTTGAGGACCACGGACAACGACTTCACCCACGTCACCCACCGCGACGTCATTCATGTCCTCGTCGACGATTCGCGTCACCGAGTAATACAGCGGGAATCCCACCGACCGCAGTGCCTCGGGCTGCTCATGGAGAGACCGAACGTGATCCTCAGCCTGGAAGTAGAACACGCTGCCCGCCGTCTCGGTCATACCGAAGTTCGTGGTGAACCCGACGTTGGGTAAGCGGTCCATCGCTCGTCGAAGGAGTTCTGGCGACATGGCCGCAGACCCGTAGGCGAGCGTGCGCAGGCTCGAGAGATCGAAATCGTCGAACTGGGGGTGCTTCATCAACATATTGATGACGGTCGGTGCCGTCGTCGACGACGTGCACTGATACCTCTCGATGGTCGCGAGGTATTCGAGTGGATCGAAGGCGTGCATCAAGACGACCGACCAGCCCATCAGGTGAGACAACGGCCAAATCTGGGCCGCGATGTGGCACATCGGCCATGGCGTGAGCAGGACGTCGCCCGGTCGATTTATCCAAGACGGCAGCGTATTGAGGTTCGCGGCCAACACGTTGCGATGACTCAACATGGCGCCCTTCGGAGTCCCGGTGGTGCCGCTGGTGTAGATGAGCCACGCCATGTCGTGTTCATTGACGGTGGCGTCGGGTTCCTCGTCAGTGGCGCGTGCGAGGAGGTCTTCGTAGTTCGCGGTTCCTTCTGGTGCGTCACCACCTACCATTACGACGCTGCGGATCGAAGCAGTGTGTTCGCGAATGGCGTTGATGGTCTCCCAATACGTCGGCTCCGTGATCACCACCGTCGGTTCTGCGTCGTTGATGATCTTCGCCAATTCGAGCGGCGTCAATCGATAGTTCAGTAGGCAGAGTGAAAGGCCGGCCCTCGGAATTCCGTACAGGCACTCGACGTACTCTCGTCGGTTCTCGCACAAGATGGCGATGCGATCGCCCGGGGCGGCGAGGTCGGAGAACGTGTTCGCCACCCGACGGATTCGCGCCGCGAGCGTGGCGTAACTCGTCGCGACGTCCTCATAGATGATCGCGGCCTTGTCCGGATGCTTCACCGCGCCGAACTCGACGCAATCGCTTAACAGCATCCTCCCCCTTCCCCCATCGGCAACGCCAACACGCTCACCGAGTACTCGTACTATCTCCGCACCAAAATTCTGTTCAACAGCGCCCCCGTAGACTCGTGCCCCTGCCGAAGCCACTATCGCCTCAGCGTCAACTCCCGGTCCATTCTGGCGGTCGTTTCTCGGCGAATGCCTTCGGGCCTTCTCGGGCATCGTTCGAGGTGAAGACTGACGCCTGCAATGGCGCCTGCAGCGCCAGGAACTCTTCTTCGGTGAGACCCATGGATGCTCGAACGAGTTGTTTTGATGCCGCAACCGCCAACGGTGCGTTCTTCGCAATCGACGTGGCCAACTCAAGCGCAGCTTCCAACGCACCACCGACCTCGGCGACGCGCGACACAAAGCCCAGTTCGACTCCCTCCTCCGCGAGTATGGGATCGCCGGTCATGGCCATCTCCATTGCCTTGGAGAATCCCACCCGGCTGGGCAAGCGCATCACGCCGCCACCGGCCGCGAACAAGCCGACTTTCGCTTCAGGAATACCGAGCTTGGCCCCCTTGGCGGCGACGATCAAATCACAACTCAGCGCCATCTCGAGTCCGCCTGCCAGCGCGAAGCCCTCCACCGCCGCGACGAGCGGCTTGCGCGCGCCGTGCCGAACGAACTCCATGAAGGGTCCGATGTTCTCGCCTCGGGAAAACGCCTTGAGGTCCATACCCGCGCAGAACCCTCGACCGGCGCCAGTCAGTACGCCAACGTGCAGACCGCTCTCCGCGTCCAGGTGTTCGACCGCTTCGTGCAGTCCGTTTGAGATACCGGCATTGATCGCGTTCATCGCTTCCGGTCGGTTGAGCGTTATCACGAACACGTGTCCCAACACCGAACCCAGAACCGCTCCGTCGCCAAACGTAAACTGCGGCGTCACAATCGTCACTACTTAGCGGGCAGGCGAATGCCGCCGTCGAGACGAATGGTTTCGGCATTGAGATAGGGATTGGTGATGCATTCAATGACGGCGTAGGCGAGTTCTTCGGCCGAGCCCAACCGACGAGGGAACAAGACGGAGGCACCAAGGTGCGACTTGATCTCCTCGGCCCGCTCCCCGGTGCCGTAAATCGGCGTGTCGATCAGTCCGGGCGCAACCGTATTCACACGGATTCCTACTGCCGCGAGGTCTCGAGCAATCGGCAACGTCATGCCCACGATCCCGCCCTTGGACGCCGAATACGCGGCCTGCCCCGTTTGGCCGTCAAACGCCGCGACCGACGCCATATTCACGATCGCACCACGAGCACCATCGGAATCGAGGGGCTCGGTCTTGGCCATCGCGGCCGCAGCCTGTCGAAGCATGTTGAACGTGCCCAACAGGTTCACACGCACCACGAGTTCGAAGGTCTCCTGCGGCATCGGATCGTTATTGCGGTCCACCGTTCGACCGGCGCGGCCCAGGCCAGCTGAGTTCACCAGCGCGCGAAGCGGGCCGAGTTGTGACGCTGCGGCGACCACGGCGGCGACATCTTCTTCACTCGTGACATCGCAACGCACGAAAACGCCGCCAATCTCCTTCGCCACTCCTTCACCCTTTTCGTCTTGCAGGTCGGCGATCACCACGTGCGCACCAAGGTCCGCCAGCTGCCGAGCGCACCCTTCACCGATACCCGACGCCCCGCCAGTCACGATGGCTGACGCCCCCTGGAGATTCATTCTGGTCATTTGCTCTCGATTCTTTCGATGATTGTCGCATTGGCCATTCCGCCGCCCTCGCACATGACTTGAAGGCCGAATTGACCGCCCGTTCGTTCGAGTTCGTTCAGCAGGGTCGCCATCAATTTCGTCCCCGAACTTCCGAGGGGATGGCCGAGGGCGATGGCTCCCCCATTCGGGTTCACCTTGGTCATATCGGCACCGGTTTCGCGCTGCCACGCCAAAACGACCGACGCAAAAGCCTCGTTGATCTCGACGAGGTCGATGTCGTCCATCGAGAGCCCCGACTTCTTGAGGATCTTCGCCGTGGCGGGTATCGGACCCTTGAGCATGGTGACTGGATCAGCGCCGACGACGGCGAACGAATGGAAACGGGCGCGGGCGCGCAGGCCCAACTCCTTCGCTCGATCGGCGCTCATGATCAGCGCCGCCGACGCGCCATCACAAATCTGCGACGAATTGCCGGCGGTGAGCTTTCCGTCCTCCTTGTAGGCCGGCTTCAATGCGCCGAGGGTGTCCACCGTCGTGCCTTCACGAATGCCCTCATCGCGAGTACGCAGTTCTGGGCCGTCGCCAAAATCAACCGGAACGGGCACGATCTCATTGTCGAAGCGCCCTTCAAGCGTCGCGGTCATCGCTCGATGTTGGCTCGTGGCGGCGAATGCGTCAAGGTCCCGTCGGCTCAGGCCGTACTCATCAGCGATCATCTCTGCACCAATGCCCTGGTTGGGCAGGCCTGTCGCCTCATAGCGTTCGAGTTCTTCCGGCGGCCACGGACTACCGATTCCCGCGCGCGAAGAACCCATCGGCACGCGGGTCATTGACTCGACGCCGGCGGCCACGACGACGTCATAGGCCCCTGCCATGACGCCTTGAGCGGCGAAGTGCATGGCCTGTTGACTCGAACCACACTGTCGGTCAATCGTGGTCCCCGGAACGGACTCCGGCCAGCCCGCCGCGAGCACGGAGTTTCGCGCGATGTTCACGGCCTGGTCGCCTACTTGCATTACGCATCCCATGATCACGTCGTCAATCAACGTCGGATCGAACTGGTTTCGTGACATGAGTGACTTGAGCACGTAGGCCGCCAGGGACGACGGGTGCCAATCACGAAACTGACCACCACGCTTTCCACCCGGCGTGCGAATCGCATCAACTAGAACCGCGTCGATCATGGGCAACATCCCTCGTTTCCATTGGCGGCGTGACACGACAATCAACGTCGGCGACACCGGCCACAATTCATTTACTCTACATTAAATTTTTCTCTGTCGACAATTCGCCGCTCTCATCGTCGGGTGTACAGGACCTGCACGTCGGAGAACTGCTCGAGACCCATTGGGCCGTTCTCCACACCTACCCCACTCCATTTCACGCCGCCGAAGGGTTGGTTCGGCACCATGGCGAGGTGCGCGTTGACATACGACGTGCCGCACTCGAGCCGTTCGGCCACCTGTGACGCGCGCTCGACATCGCTCGACCAGACGGAACCCTGCAGGCCAAAGTGTGTGGCGTTGGCGTGTCCAACGACCTCGTCAATGTCTCGATACTTCACGATCGGCAAGGCCGGACCGAACTGCTCCTCGTCCACGATGCGAACCCCGTCGTGGACGTTCGTCAAGATCGTGGGTTCGAAGAAGTAACCGGACCCGTGCATCGGATGTCCGCCGATTGCGGCGACGGCTCCGCCCTGAATGGCGTCGAGCACGAGTCCACGAACCCGTTCGAATTGGGGACGATTGTTCAAGGGACCGAGTTGCGTGCCTTCGTCAGCGCCATCGCCGACGACGACGTCACAAGCTACGTCAACCAGGGCCTCGACGAGTTCATCGTGCAGCGACTCGGGAACGTACACTCGCTTGATCGCTGCGCAGATTTGGCCGTTATTGCTGAACGCACCCCAGAAGATCCTCTTGGCGATCACTCCCGGATCGGCGTCGTCGAGCACGATGGCGGGATCGTTGCCACCCAGCTCAAGCGTCACACGTTTCAGGTCCCGGGCGGCGGAGAGTGCGACCCGCTTACCCGTCGCCACGGAACCGGTGAAGCTGATCTTCCTGGGTACAGCGTGTGCCGTCATCTGGGCGCCGAGTTCGTTACCTCCCGAGACCACGTTCAAGACGCCCGGTGGAAGGACGTCGGCGAGGAGCGCCCCCATGGCCAACGTGGCGAGAGGCGTGAACGGTGATGGCTTCAACACCATCGTGTTGCCGGCGAGCAGCGCGGGCGCAATCTTCCACACCGCCAACGTGATCGGGAAATTCCACGGCGTGATGGCCGCGACGACGCCCAACGGCCTTCTCACGACCCGCACCGAAAGTTCATTGTCTTCGAAGAGCACGTCCACGGGAATCTCAAGACCGGCGAAGTACTTCAGGCACTCCCCCGCGGAGACGATTTCGCCCTTCGCACTTGAGAGTGGTTTCCCTTGTTCGGCGGTCAAGACAGCGCTCAACTCGTCGGCGGCGCCGATGAGGGCGTCACCCGCGTCGATCAACAGTTTTCTTCGAAGTACTTCATCGATCCGCCACTCGCCAGACGCCCGAAGCGCAGCATCGAATGCGTCGTCTAATTGTGCGGGCGAACACTGGGGTGCATTGGCAAATAGCTCGCCGCGCGCCGGATTGATGACCCCGAACGCAAGATCAGAATCGACCGCGCCGCCACCGATGGTCATCGTGTAGTCACTCACTTACGCATTCCGTTCCGTCCTACAATCCTCTTGAGCCGTGGTCCATCAGACAATCGGGTCCGCGCGCACTCAGCCATCGATGATCGCTTCGGCTCGGCCGGCGAAGACCGCCGCGTCGTCTTGATTGACAGCGCTCAACGCGAGTTCAACGAACGACTTGTCACCGAATCTCCAAAGGTTGACGACCTCACCTCGAGCGCTGAGCGTATCTCCAGGCCACACTGGTCGCAAGAATCGACCTCCGAATTCGGTCAGCCGGCCGTCCCCGACGAAGTCGGTCACCATATGGGCGACCATACCCATGGTGAGCATCCCGTGGGCGATCACCGACGGGTAACCGGCCATTTGGACGGCGTACACCTCGTCGGTATGGAGCGGGTTGTAATCGCCCGACGCCCCCGCATACTGCACCATCTGGGTTCGGGTCAGTCGATCCACGACGATCTGCTCGTGGAAATAGCCGACATGAAGTTCTGATGCCTTCAATAACATCTCACTCCCCCGCGACGTTCTGCGATGTCCGAACGCCCACCGAACGCGCCGTGATCGCGATCTCACCACTGGCGTCTCGATAGTCCGTGTAGGTCTCGGTGAACGTGAGCGTGCCGCCTCGACGGCCCTCACGTTGCCATGTCGTTCCCGGGCGAGCAGTTGCGAACAGGGTTTCTCCCGCGACGACGTGACGATTGAAGACGTAGTGCTGCTCGGCGTGCAGACTCGTGCCTTTATCTGTACGAGGCGCGTCGTCGACAACGTTGGAGCGCCTGTCGACGTCACCGGATGACGTCACTGTGGAGCCAACCCACGGCTCGCCGAGGCGAGGTCGGAGCGAATAGTGCGGATCGAACTGCGCACTCGCCTGCACGAATGTAGGTGGCGCGATCACGTGCCCGATATCCGAGAGCTTCGCGTATTGAGGGTCCGAGTAGATCGGATTGGGATCACCGACGCTTCGCGCGAACATCATGATATGACCGCGTTCGATTGGAAATTCGATCACGATATCCTCCTCCCGCTTGTCGGCGCCGCGCGGCGCACGTCCGCTTGTCCGAAGTTCCGGCTCGTGCCATTTTTTACTCACTACTAAAATATGTAGAGTAGCGTAAGTCGCGGTCATTGTAAATCTTGAGCGGTCGTAGGACGAAAGGTCGGGCCATGGACCAACAACGCATTCCACTGGTCGACTACCTTGTACTCGACGAGCCGGACCACCTCATCGCGCACGAGTGCACCACCTGTTCTGCTCGATACTTCTCGCGGCGAAACGCCTGTGCATCGTGCGGCGGCACCGAATTCAATGACGTGCCGATCGAGCCGGTGGGCGAACTGCGTTCCTTTACCATCGTGTCGTTCGCCGCACCAGGCGTCGCAGTACCGTTCGTCGCGGGTGTGGTCGACTGCGCTGGCACGACCGTCCGGGGCAACGTCGTCAATGTCACGCCCGATCCCGAGCACGTCACCCTCGGCATGAAAGTCCGCCTCACGACGTTTGGAATGGGCACCGATAGTCACGGCGTCGAAGCCGTAGGTTACGGCTTCGAGCCGGCATAGGGGAAAGTAGAGACTCGTGAGTGATGCCGTCTGGATCCTCGGGATCCATATGACCAAGTTTGGAAAACATCCCGACAAGGACCTCGTGGACCTCGCCTCCGAAGCTGCCCTCGGCGCGCTCGCTGATAGTGGGACGACGATGAAAGACATGGGAGTGCTGGCCGCAGGCAACTTGATGGGTGGCCCGGCCGGTATCGGACAGGCCCTGCAGAAGCAGATCGGACAGACGGGAATACCCACTTACAACGTGTCCAATGCGTGTGCGACCGGTGCGACTGCGCTTCGCACCGCCATCATGGCCATCAAGGCCGGGGAGTGTGATTACGGCATGGCCGTCGGCGTCGAAAAGTTGGCCGGTGCCGGGTTGCTGGCGGGCGGTGCACGTGCCGACGACGGCGGATCGTGGACTCCCGAGGGCCGCTACGGCGCGGTCACCTCACTGGACGGCCGAATTGGCACCGAAACCATGCCGGGGGTCTTCGCACAGATAGGCATGGAGTACGGGCATCGTTACGGCGGCACCAGTTTTGAACTCTTCGCCAAGATCAGCCAGAAAAACCACCACAACTCGACGCTCAACCCTCTGGCCGCGTACACCAAGGAGATGTCGCTCGAGGAGATCATGAGTGACGTCATGATCGCTTATCCCAACACCCGCGCGATGTGCTCGGCCAACTGCGACGGAGCCGCCGCGGCAGTGGTCGTGAGCGACTCGAAGCTCAAGTCACTCTCGCTCGAGCAGCAGCGTCGTGCGATCAAGGTTTCCGCGTCAATACTGACGACCGACCCCTGGGAAGAGGCCTGTCAGGTGCTCCCCAACGTCAATACCCTGACTCGCAACGCCGCGACGCAGGCGTACGAACAAGCTGGCCTGGGTCCCGAGGATGTCAGTCTCGTCGAACTGCACGACTGTTTCGCTACTGCCGAGTTAGTTCACTACGACAATCTGAAGCTCTGTGAGGTGGGTGGTGCCGTGGACTTCTTCAACTCCGGCGCAACGGAGCGAAACGGGCAACTTCCGGTCAACGTCTCGGGTGGTCTTGAGTCCAAGGGTCACCCGATTGCGGCCACCGGCATCGCCAACATCTGGGAGATCTGCCAGCACCTGCGAAATGAGGCGGGACCTCGTCAAATCGAGGGTGCCAATGTGGGACTGGCGCACGTCATCGGTCTCGGCTCGGCGTGCGGCGTTCACATTCTCGAAAAAGCCTCCTAGAGCGCGCATTCATCGATGAGCACCAGCCGAGCCGGGGCCACGGTCATTCTCGTCCACGGCGCGTGGCACGGAGCGTGGGCATTCAGCCGAGTCGTCCCGCTTCTTGAAGCGATAGGTGTGCACGTCGTCGCACGTGACCTGCCAGGTCACGGAGCCAGTTCTCTTCCGTTATCAGATCTACACGGCGACGCCGATTCGGTGACGAAGATCCTCGACAACCTGGATGGTCCCGCCATCCTCGTGGGTCACTCGTATGGCGGGACCGTCATCACGGAGGCAGGACATCATGACGCGGTCCGCCACCTCGTCTACTTGTGCGCGAACGTGCCCGACGACGAATCGTCCGAGGTGCCGAAGGAGGTCCCGAACGACACCACTGACGATCAGCAAGGCTTGATGAGTGAATTGATCACGCACAGTGACGGCACGACCACCGTTCCTCGACTGACCGCCGCGAGATATTTCTACAACGACTGCGACGACACAACGGCTACGTGGGCGGCGGCGCAACTTGGAGCACAGCCAATGACGAACCTGTGGCAACGTCCGCTGCACGCGGCATGGCGATCTAAGCCGTCAACGTATGCCCTCTGCCTGAATGACCAGGTGGTCCCCGTAGCAGTGCAACGACTGCTCGCGCGTCGTTGCACTGACACCATCGAGTGGAACGCCGGACATTCCCCATTCCTTGCTCAACCCGCGTTGATCGTCGATCTCCTAGCTTCCTCTTTGGTGAGATACATCTGACGGCAGTGGCGTGTCGAGACCATTGACGACGTGGGTGAACCAATGTTCGAATCGGGTTGCCGGAAAATTGAATCATGATTAGACTCTGCTTCAGACAATCGTCGGGGGAGGTTGAACGTGCTTGAACTAACGGCGATCATTCGGCGCCTCTTATGAGTGGTCACCGTCGATCGTGTTCCAGGTCGGCGCCGGCGCTGCCAAGTCTCGGTCTCCAAGTCGTGGATCACTGAAATGGACTTTTCGTGGAGTGACGCCGAGATCGAATTGCGAAGGAAACTTCGAACCTACGTCGAGGAGAATCTTCGTCCCGGCTGGCGATCAATCGATCGAGATGTCCACAACGACGACACCATCGAGGCCTCGCTCCAATTCTGTCGAGGTCTCGCGGAACGTGGGCTGCTGACACCCGCCTGGCCCGTTGAGTACGGCGGCAAAGCGGCCTCTCGATGGGCGCAGATTGTGATCAGCGAAGAACTCAGAGGTGCCGGAGAACCGCGGGGTCCTCAATATACGAACGTCAACTGGATCGGGCCGGCCATCATGAAGTTGGGGACGGAAGAACAGAAGGCCGAGTTCTTACCTCCCATCGCTGCGGGAGAGGCCATGTGGTGTCAAGGCTTCTCGGAACCTGACGCCGGCTCCGACCTTTCAGCGCTCCGGACCTTTGCCGAGCGTGACGGCGATGAGTACATCGTGAACGGGCAGAAAATTTGGACGTCGTACGCGGCGGCGGCTGATTATTGCTTCTTGCTCGTTCGAACCGCGCGAAGTGATAATCCGCGTGACGGCATTTCAATCCTGCTCGTTCCGATGGACACCGCGGGCATCGAGGTTCGCGAGATTGCGACACTCGACATCGACCACATGCTGCACGAGGTCTTTTTCCACAACGTGAGAGTTCCCGTACGGTTCCGCCTCGGCGAAGAGAACCAGGGGTGGTCCATCATCAGAACGCTCCTCGCGAATGAGAGAACACAGTCGTCTTTGCACGAAGAGGTCAACCGCAGCCTCAATGATCTCGTCAACGAAGCACGTCAGCTAGGAATCGCGATTGACGAACCACAGTCGTCGGCATCGTTGGGCAAGGCGGCTTCGTGGGTGGCGGCGAGCCGTGTACTGAACTACGTCGCGATTCAGGCCCTGAGCGACGGCTCGGAACACTACCCCAATCTGGCGTCCGTTTACAAAGCGTCCTCGGTCCAAATGGCAGGAAAAGCCAACGAGGCGTTCCTCGCGATCTTGGGTGCTCAGTCACTCGCGACGTCATCGGCCGGCGATTACCGAATGATTAGTTCGATTGAGACCGGCATAGGCGGGGGCTCGACCGAGATGCAGTTGAACGCCATCGCGTGGCAAGTACTGAAGTTGCCGAAGAAGTAATCGTGGACGCCAAACTGAGTTCTGAGCAAGAGGACTTGATCCAATCAATTCGTGGGGCGTTGGAGCGACATCGAATCACGAACCCCTATCCAAGTCCCTCCACTATCGATGTTGGAGCCCTGAAACTTTTGGACTCGCTCGGCTACCTCGACATCATTGAGTCGGGTGGAAGCCCCGTGGACGTGGTTCTGGTCATCGAGGCCGCAGCCGCACTCGCCCCGGGCGCCCCTGTCGCAGCCCGTGCTCTCGTGGCACCGATCGTCATTTCATCGGCGCCGCCCGAGGTAGTGGCGCTTGGCACGTCTTGGGCCGGATCGTTGTGTCGCTTCGCCAATGAAGCCGAGGGCATTCTCTATTTGGGCAATGACGACGCTTGGTATCTCCGGGGCGATGAGTTCACGGTTGAGTCAATCGAATCGCGGTGGGGATACCCCGTCGGTCGCGTGACGCCCCGCGACGGCTCGACGACGGAGAGTGTGGAAGCCAAGCGTTTGTTGACCGCGTGGAGGATTGCCCTAGCCGCTGAGATCGGCGGGTTGATGGAGGCGGCCACGTTGTTGGCTTCAGCGTATGTATCGGAGAGATTTCAATTCGGTCGCTCTATCGGGAGTATCCAAACGGTCCAACACCGGCTCGCCCGGTCGTACGTGGCGTCGCAGGCAACGAAATGGCTCGCGCGACGAGCGGCGTGGGACGTCGATGATCATGAAGCGGCCGCGGCCGCGGCGTGTTACGCGACTAGTGAGGCGCCCGAGGTCTTAGCCTCGGTCCAGCAGGTGTGCGGTGCCATTGGATTCACCGACGAGTTCGGACTAACACGATTCACCGCACGACTTGCGATGCTGCAGACGGAGCTCGGAGGGCCGTGGGCCCACGCACGCTCCGTCGCTGAACTCCATTGGCCCGCGTCGACCGGGTGACAGCACCCGTCGGACTACAAGTACGAACGCAGCAGTAATGCGACGTCCCGAGGTCGCGTGAGAAACGGCGAGTGATCGGTCGGCCACTCCACTATTTCGTGGGCGCGCGCGGCCATCACTCGCTGCACCTCTGGTGCCAGGGCGTGATCATTGGCGCACACCACGAACGTCGTCGGAACGTCTTTCCATGCAGGTCGACCGCCGGGCGACGCGCCACCCATGTGCATGGGCCGCAGTCGAGGCAGAATCGCAGCGACGACGACGTCCTCGCTGTCACCGTAAAAGAGATCGCGCGCGCGGCCCGGATCGACGGAACCGTACGGTCCCTCGAAGCTCACCGCGTCGAAGAGATCTGTTGGGGCAACGGCGAGCAGCTCTTCGATGGCCTCTCCCTCATCGACCATGAATGCTGCCAGATAGACGAGACGCGTGACGTTCGACAATCCTGCCGCTGCCTCGGACAACGTGACGCCACCACCCGAGTGGGCGCAGACCACGGTGTTCTCCCCGCCCGCAATGATGACGCTTCTAGCGGCTGCAACGTCATCGTCGAATCCGCTGAAAGGCAACTCCACGGTCGTCACGGGTACGCCCATTGCGTTCAGCTCTGCGACGACGCCATCCCAACACCACGCGCCGTGCCACGCGCCATGGATCAAGACCACCGAACCAGATTGTGTCGTCACGTCGCTCATGCGGTCATCGTAACCTTGATTACTTGTGGAATTGAACCATCATTAGAGTTCTCTGCAGAGCAGATCTCAGCGGAAAGGGCGGCTCACGACGTGTATCTCTTGACGACGTTCGACGAACATTCAGGTGGACGCGAGTGAACCGAGTTATTGCGAACATCGCACCGCCCACGCTCATCGACGCCGAGAAGGTCGCCGTTCTGTCACCGTCACTCGGTAGATCCCTTACGCATGCCGAACTCAACGAACGATCGTATTTCCTGGCGCACGCCATTCGACGCCGAGGTCTCGATGTGAAGAGTCACGTCGCGATACTCATGGAGAACGTTCCTGAGTATTTTGTCGCGGCGTGGGCGGCACATCGCGCGGGGCTGTACTACACGCCTGTCAACTGGCATCTGACGCCGAACGAAACGCACCACATTCTGAAGGACTCCGATGCTGAAGCTCTTGTAGCGACCGCTTCGTCACTACGAAGGATTGGCGAAGCGGCGACGTCGCTGGAAGGTCCGGGGTTGCTTGTGACGGCAGGTCATCACTCCGAGGAATCAGAGGACTTCGAGGAGATCATCGCCAAGGAGGCCGAGGCTGACCGAAACTTTGAGTTCGAAGAGCTCGTCGGCAGCCCCATGTTCTACTCGTCGGGCACCTCCGGTCAACCGAAGGGGATCAAGCATCCCATCCTACTCGAACCCTTTCGAACGCCGTCGTCTTCCGACCAGGGTGTCTCGTCACGAGCGGGTTTCGACGCTGACACCGTCTACCTCTGCCCCGCTCCTCTGTACCATGCGTCACCTCTCAGTTACTCCATGGCGGTGCAGCGCACGGGGGGAACTGTCATCCTCATGGAGAAGTTCGATCCTGAGGAGATGCTGCAACTGATCGAGCAGTATCGAGTCACACACATGCACGTTGTCCCCACCATGTTCGTGCGGTTGTTGAAACTTCCCGAGGAAGTCCGTCGGTCGGCCGATCTCCGGAGCCTCCAAGCGGTCTCACACTCGTCGGCGCCGTGTCCGATCGCGGTGAAAGAACAGATGCTGGAATGGTTCGGACCAATAATCAGCGAGTCGTATAGCGGCAGCGAGGGCGTAGGACGCTGCGCCATCGGTCCGCAAGAGTGGCTCCTTCACAAAGGATCGGTCGGCAAGAGCCAAACCGGGCCGATACACATCTTGGACGACGAAGGTGATCCGGTGAAGGAAGGGGAGATCGGTGTCGTGTGGTTCGAGGACGCTGCGAACTTCGAGTATCACAACGATCCTCGAAAGTCAACCGAGGCGTTCAACGACCATGGGTGGTCAACGTTGGGCGATATGGGATACCTCGACGATGAGGGGTACCTCTTCCTCAGCGATCGTCGCACCAACCTCATCATCAGTGGTGGAGTGAACATCTATCCCCAGGAAGTCGAGAGCGTCCTCGCACTCCATCCCGACGTACTTGACATCGCTGTCATTGGAATCCCGGATGACGATCTCGGGCAGCGAGTAGTGGCGATCGTCACGGCAGCAGATCCGAATTCTGTCGGACCTGAGTTGGCACAATCGATTATCGAATTCTGCCGGACACGATTGGCCCACTACAAATGTCCGCGCGAGGCCATCTTCGACAGCGACTTACCGAGACTCCCCACCGGGAAGCTCGCCAAGCGAATCCTTCATGAGCGATACACGTAGTGAGCTCTATATGTCGTTTCTCCTGCGGCGCGGTGATGGCCAGTCATCAGGTCGGATGAAAGCGTCCTTCCCGCCGTCGATGAAGACAATGGAACCAACGATAAATCGTGACAGTGGCCCCAACAAGAATTCGACGAGATGTGCCGCTTCGAGCGGATCACCCACACGTCCAACAGGCGGAGGCGACTTGTCCATCATGGCGGCGGCTTCGGGCATTTCGCGCATCGCTTGCGTCATCGGAGTATCAAAGAGACCCGGGGCGATGGCGTTCAGATTTATGCCACTACCGATCCATTCGGCGCTCGTCGAATGACGTCGAACCCATCTCGCTACAGCGAACTTCGACGCAGCGTACGCCGCGGGCGCTCCTGATTCGTCAGCGATGTCTCGAGCGCGATTCTCATCGCCATCGAGGCAGGCGTCAATCATCGCTTCGTTGATCCTCGGCGTCGTTGTCGCGGCGTTGGAACTCACTACGACGACGGAAGCCTCCGCGCTCGATACAAGCAACGGTCGCATACCTTCCAACAGGTTCACGGTGCCGAAATAATTGATCGAAACGACAGAACTGGCGGGCTGACTGGTGAATCCAGATATCCCCGCACATGTGACGACGGCGTTGAGGACGCCATCGCAACGAACGGCGATCTCGCGGCAGACGCGAATCCTCTCTTCGGGTTGACGCAAGTCGGCAAGAATCTCTGAGCCTTGAATATCGACGCCTATGACATTGCATCCCCCATCGCGCAGTCGTTTTGAGGTGGCTAATCCCATACCAGACGCGCTACCAGTGACAACCACTGTTTTCATGCTGCCTCAATTCGAACAGTTCCGGGCGACCGATTGAAAGCGACGTCCTCAAGTATTAGCCGGTTGCTTGATACCCTTCAACCACCCCACTGCGAATCTAATCGAAATTAGAAACCGAGAGGGGGAAGCAAGCCGCAACTTGGCAAATGCAAAATGCCGCCGTAGGAACTAAACATTTTTTGGGCAAGTCATGATTTACGCGAACACACCTTGGAGGTTTTCTCGCCAGCGTGAAGTCGAAGGTGGGAAGGGCGTCACGCTTTTTGGGCGACATCTCGCTTAATCGCAATGCAACCAACCGAGCCGGAAGTTTACTGAACCTGTCACGTCGGCACACAACGTCGAGGTTATTGGTCATCGTTTGGTTGCCTTGAACTCGAGCGGTCCGTTCTGCCAACCGATGACTCGGAACAGAGCCACCGCACAGGCCGCAGCCTCCTGCCGACCGCAGAATCGACCTTACTCGTCCAAACACCCATAGCAATGGGCTGCATTTCCGGTCCTCGAATCACTGTTGACAACTCGAAATATCACGTTTCATCGTCTTCGCTGGCTCGAACACTGATGCAACGATGCGCTCGCGGTATTACCCGAAGCAAGCGAGTGTGGCCCAGGTTGATGGATCAGGATCACGATCCAGCGCCGCAAGCTGAACATCTCGAAGAGCGGCGGGAGCATCGACATAGATAAGCGGGTGCCTAAGAAGGTCGATGGCCAAACGACCAATCGAGTTTGTCGGCAGTGCCCACTCTGGTCCGATCACTGCTCGGGCTCCCCTAACCAATGCAGCCGTCGGAAACGCAATGGGCTCGACGGCACGCCCATATCGACATGCCGTCGACCAGCAAGCCAGGAAGATCACAACCTGACCAATCGCTGGTCCCGTAACGATGTCCGCCGCACTGTAGATTTCGTCGCCCAGACCGACATGTTGTGCCAGGCCGGCAATTGGCGTCCCGTGAGAAATGATGAGCGAGATGTCTCCGTGATCAACTTCTTTCAGGCCTTCAAGAGTTCTCCGGTCGTCGATCATGGAGTTAAGTTCATCTCTTTCGTCATCGCCAATGTCTAACAATTCATCGTCAATCATGGCAGTAACGCGAAGTTTTGATCGACTGGGCTCACCCTTTTGCTTCTGGTCGATCGCTGCAGTTAAGGGAGCAATCCGCAATATTGTTCGACGAATCAATGGTTCGGAACCAATCGGGAGGGCCGCCCACGGGATGCCCCAAAGCACTCCAGTCGGCATCACGGTGAGTCTTGATAATTCGTCGCGTCCAAGAATGAGGATAAGTTCATCTGGAAGTGCGTCTGTGATTTCACCGAGTAGGTCTGTCGTTGCATCGGCACTAGTGAGCGTTCTCGGGATCGTATCGCGACTCTCCACCGGACTCTTTAAGTTGTCAAGGAATCTGCTCGCCCTATCACCAAGGTCGTTCCAAAACACGACGTACGGGCGATCTCCGGAAGGACGAATCCAAACGCCAAATATACCCATCACTCCATTGGCCATTCGCTCGCAATCAATCAACAACTGGTGTTCACCGTTGGGCTCGGGTGCTTCGAATTCAGTAGGAAATACGATGCTCATGAGATCGGTATCACCAATAACCGATTCCAAATCATCGACTGCCGACTGCCAACTCTTCATCTCCCGAGAGACGCTCGCACCATTTCCTTCGACGTCGTCTTCCGAATGGACTCGATTCTCCAATTGGGCGAGCCGTGCGAGCTTCGTCGATATATTCGATCCGAGGCTGTCAGGTTCTCGGATGAGGAGCGCCAATGCATCCTGTCGCATTGCGTTCATCACTGCGGCATAATACGAGGCGCCCGGCGGTGAATCCCATCCGTACTCTTCACTAGCGTCACTTCGCTGTGCCAAGTCAAGAATCGATGAGTGCAAGTACTTCACCGTCTCGTCGAGCATTGCTCGTCGTGTGGAACCTACCTGATTGCGCCTCCGAGCGTGTTCAAGCTCCAACAGCCCAATCATCGTGCAGTTCGCTGCACATAAGGGACGAGAGTTATCTCTTTCGGCCTGACCTCGTCGAATGAACGTAAGTGC
>Ga0075017_100000848_pt1 | contig 17904 bp, 15 predicted proteins | sample AleBraG_ABR_2012_FD_71475 | JGI IMG/M metagenome (GOLD analysis project Ga0075017, IMG submission 71475) | Freshwater sediment microbial communities in response to fracking from Pennsylvania, USA - Alex Branch Run_MetaG_ABR_2012 | ecosystem: Environmental > Aquatic > Freshwater > Creek >... | reverse complement strand
CCCCCTGGACCAGGCCCGACATTTCGCGCGGCGGCAGGAACACGCCGCCCTCGATCCCCTCGACGCGCGCAAAGCCGAAGCCGGCGCGATTGGGGGACACGATGCCTTCGGCCACCGTGGGCTCGCCCTTGCCGGGCTTGCGAACCTGGTGCCTGCCGCCGCGCCGCGCCGGATGGCGCACGGCGCGCGGAATCTTGTTACGAGTCAATTGACAGCTCCGAACCCCTTACGTACATTGCGCCGCCCCCTGACGCCCAGGTGGCGGAATTGGTAGACGCACTAGTTTCAGGTACTAGCGGGTAACACCGTGGAGGTTCGAGTCCTCTCCTGGGCACCAAAACACTATTATATTCAATAATATAGAAATCATTCTTCATAAAATAGATAGGGTTCCTGACCGCATTTTGCGCGGCGCAGACTAGCACTCTTCGAGTCCCGCCGGGGCTCGATGAGCCGCGCTGTGACTTGCAGGCCGCGGCCTACAGGCTGCGCGAGATCAGCTCCTTCATGATCTCGTTGGTGCCGCCGTAGATGCGCTGCACGCGGCTGTCGGCAAACATCCGGCAGACCAGGTATTCGTTCATGTAGCCATAGCCGCCATGCAGCTGCACGCATTCGTCCAGCACCTTCTGCTGCACGTCCGAGATCCACCACTTGGCCATCGATGCGGTCACGGTATCGAGCTGGCCGGCCACCTGCCTGGCGATGCAGTCATCGACGAAGGCGCGGGCCACCCGCACGATGGTCGCCAGCTCGGCGAGCTTGAACTTGGTGTTCTGGAACTCGAACACGGTCTGGCCAAAGGCCTTGCGTTCCTTCGTATAGCGCACGGTCTCGGCCAAGGCGCCTTCCATCGCCGCGACGCCGCTGACTGCAATGAGCAGGCGTTCGTAGGGCAGGTCGCCCATCAGCTGGTACATGCCCTTGCCTTCTTCTGCGCCGAGCAGGTTTGCCACCGGCACACGCATGTCGTCGAAGAACAATTCTGCGGTGTCCTGGGAGCGCAGACCCATCTTGTCCAGGACCCGGCCGACGCGAAAGCCCGGCAGATCCCGGGTTTCCACCAGCAGCAGTGACACGCTCCTGGAGCCGGGACTCGGATCGGTCTTGACGACCAGCACGATCAGTTCGGCCAGGAATCCGTTGGTGATGAATATCTTGGAACCATTCACGATGTAATCGGAGCCCTCACGCACGGCGCGGGTCCGAATCCCCTTCATATCAGAGCCGGCGCCCGGCTCCGTGATCGCGATCGCCCCGATCAGCTCGCCGCGCGCCATCTGGGGCAAGAGACGGTTCTTCTGCTCCGCCGTGCCATGGTTCAGCACATAGTGCGCCGCAATGCTGTGCACGCCCTGGCCAAAGCCGCTCAATCCGCGCCGGCCGAGTTCCTCATAGATCACGGCCTCGTGGCGAAAATCGCCGCCGCCGCCGCCGTATTCAACCGGTATGTCGGTGCACAGGAAGCCCAGCTCGCCGGCTCGGCGCCAGATGTCCTTGCCGACATGATGCTGTTCGCGCCACGCCGCTTCCCTGGGCACCATCTCCGCGTCGGCAAATCTCGCCACTGCCGTACGCAGCATCTGCAGATCATCCTCCATCCCCGCTGCCTGGACTGATGTCATCGCCTACCTCCAAAGCCTGGCCGCTGTCCTGCCGTGAGCCCGACGGGTCCCGGGAAGCCGGACCCTGCCCCTAGTCTACGTTACCGCAAAGGCGCAGCGGGCACTCGAGCCCTGAGGCGCGTCTCGGCCGCTTCAGTCGGCCATGCCGATGTATCAGTCGGCCGTGCCGATGTACAGGTGCCGCAGCACCGGGTTATCCCGAATCTGCGTGGCCGTGCCTGAAAGCGCGATCCTGCCGTGCTCCATGACATGCACTTCGTCGGCCAGGTCCAGTGCGCGCTGCACATCCTGTTCGACGATCAGCATGGTCAGTCCGGCCGCCCGCAGCGCCGCCAGCGCCGCATACAGCTGATCCATGACGACCGGAGCGAGACCAAGGCTGATCTCATCGAAGATGATCAGGCGCGGCCGCGACATCAGTGCGCGGCCAATGGCCAGCATCTGCTGCTGACCTCCGGACATCGAGGTACCCCCCTGCGCACGGCGCTCGCGCAGCACGGGAAATACCCCATAGACCAGATCGAGACGCCGGCTGCGCTCCGCCTTGCTGGCCCGTCCCGCCGCCAGCAGCAGGTTCTCCGCGACCGACAACGGGGCGAAGATCCGGCGTCCCTCCATGCACTGGGAAATTCCGAGTCTGGCGATCTGGTGGGGCCCGGCGCCCACACGGTTGACCCCGTCGATGCGCAGCTCGCCGGCACTGGGACGAATCAGGCCACTGATGACGCTGGCCAGCGTGGTCTTGCCGGCACCGTTGGTGCCCAGAATGGCCACGGCCTGTCCGGTTCGCACCACGAGGTCTATGCCCGTGAGCACGCGCGCCAGACCGTAACCCGCGTGCAGGTCCCGCAGCTCGAGCAGCGGCACCCCCGCCGGCTCCGCCTGTGGCGCATTGGCCTGCACCAACCCCGCAAGCCCCGTTGCTGCGGCCGCCTGCGGGCTTGGGATGGCGCCGGCGTGCGCGGTTCCCAGGTAGACCGCGGCCACCTGCTCGCTCGCGAGCACCGCCGCGGTGTGCCCTTCGGCCAGCTTGCGTCCAAAGTTGACCACCAGCAGTTCGCCACAGCATTCGCGTACGATCCGCAACACGTGTTCGATGATGATCAGGCCCTGGACCTCGCGCGCCAATGCCCGGATCAGCGCGATCAGATCACCGACCTCCGAGTCGACCAGACCGGCACCGACCTCATCGAGCAGCAGCAGCCGCGGCTTGAGCGCCAGTGCCCGGGCCACTTCCAGGCGCTTGCGTCGCAGCAGCGGCAGTGCGCGGGCGGCAAGATTCGCGGCATCGGCGAGACCGGTGCGCTCCAGGATCCCATCACAGGCGTCCAGGGCGCGCTGTCGGCCGATGAACGGTTCGAGCGAGTACTGCGCCGCGAGCAGATTCTCACGCACGGTCATGTCGAGAAACGGACGGGGAATCTGGTAAGTGCGGCCGATCCCGCGCCGTGCGCGCTCCGCCGCCGGCTCGCCGGTCACATCCACGCCATCGAACTGAATGCGCCCGGCCGTGGGCCTGAGCGCGCCGCCGAGCAGGCCGATCAAGGTCGATTTGCCCGCGCCATTCGGGCCGATCACGCCGAGCACGGTGCCGCGCGGCAGCGTCAGGCTGACTTCGTCAATGGCACGCACGCCGCCGTAATGCTTGCTCAGGCCGCTCGCAACCAGCAGCGGCACTGCAGCGTCCTGCGGCGCGCCATTCATGCGCGCGTACTCCGCCGCAGCCGTCGCGCCAGACGAATTGTCAGTCCGGCCAGACCCTGGGGCGCAAAGCGAATCACGATGATCAGGATCAGACCCGTAATCGCCAGGTGCAGTGCCGGGTAGGACGCCAGCAGCTCACCGAGCGTCACGACGAAGACGGAACCGAGCAGCGCCGCAAGCCGCAGGCCCTGCCCGCCGATGATCACGATGGCCAGGACATTGACGGTCCATTGCAATCCGAACATGCCATAGGGTTCGACGGCACCGAGCTTGAGTCCCTGCAGGGCTCCGCCCAGCCCCATCAGCACGCTAGCGAACACAAACGCCAGCAGCTTGATGCGAAACGGGCGCACGCCGATCTGCGCTGCCGCGTCCTCATCGTCGCGCACGGCCCGCAGCAGGATCGAGAAGCGTGAGCGGGTCGCCAGTTCCATCAGTATCGTGGCCGCGGCAAACAGCCCCAGCGCCAGCAGGAACAGGCCGCGCAACCCCGGCACGTCGGGGCTCAGGAACAGGCCCGTGGCGCCACCCAGTGGCTGGAAGTTGATCATGAACAAGCGCAACGCTTCGCTGAGCGCGAGCGTGCCGACGGTGAAATACAGTCCGCGCAACCGGAATACGGCCCGCGACACCAGCAGCGCCAGGGCGGCCGCGGCCAAACCCGCCGCCAGGCAGGCCAGCGGCAGGCCCGCGCCGCGATTCATGACGCCGACCAGCACGTAGGCACCGACGCCCACGAAGGAGGCGGTGCCGAGCGAGACCAGGCCGCCGTAGCCGGCGAGGAGATTCCACGCCTCCGCCAGCGTCATCAGCAGCAGCACGCGGCCGCCGAGCTCGAGCGCATAGTCGCTGAACCAGCCGCTCAGCAGCGCCAGCGCCAGGAACACGATCAGCAACCCGGCCGCCAGCGCCGCAACGCGCTGCGCGCTCGCATCCGCCGCCATGGCCGCCGGCATCGGTGCTGGACGCATCGCTCAGCTGCCGCGGCCGCTCAGCAGACCCTGGGGCCGAATCGCCAGAACGACGAGGAACAACACCAGTCCCGCCAGCTCGCGGTAACCATCGCCGAACACGACCCCGCCCAGGCTCTGCAACAGCCCCAGCGCCACGCCGGCGACCAGCGTTGCGAAGATATTACCCAGCCCACCGAGCACCACGATCGCAAACCCGGTCAGCAGATAGGACGCGCCGCTGGTCGGCGAGAATGAAAAGGCGATCCCGATCAGCGTGCCGCCCATGGCGGCGCAGGCTGCCCCGAGCGCAAAGGTCAGTGCGTGTACGCGACGGACGTCGACGCCATTGGCGGCCGCCGCGCCCGGATCGGCGGCGCTCGCGCGCAACTCACGCCCGAAGCGCGTGCGCGCAATCAGCAGATGCACCAGTACGATGACTATTACCGATATCACAAAGCCGATCAGGTAGATCTGCGGCACGGTGATGGATCCGATGTGCACCGGCGTCGCCGCATACGGGCGGTCGATCGAACGGGTGTCAGCGCTGAAGAACAGCAGAAATGCGTTCTGCAGGATGATCGAGACGCCGAACATCGTCATCATCGGCGCCTCGAGCCCCTGACCGCTGAGCGGCGCGAGCAGCAGACCGTGCAGCGGGTACACCAGCACCGCCATCAGCACGCCGATCAGCAGCAGTCCCAGCACCGGATCGAGCCCGGTCCAGCGCAGCAGGTACAGGCCCAGGTAGGCGCCGCCCACCAGGATCTCGCCGTGCGCGAGATTGACGAGCCGCATGACGCCCAGTGCGATCGACAACCCGAGTGCAGTGAGCGCCAGAATGCCCCCGAGCAGCACACCTGAGACCAGGCTGTCAGTCACAGTCTGCAGATCCATCGCGTCGTACCGGCGGGCCGCTCAGGGCAGCGGGAACAGCAACGAGCCGTTGGCCCGATTCCTGGGCCAGACCACCACGGCCCGGCCTTTCTGCCACTGAGTCACCACGATGGGCAAAGCCGCAGCGTGCAGCGCATCGAACCTGACCGGGCCGACCACGTAGGTCTTGTCGGTACGCGCGATCGCAGCGTTGATCTTTTCCGGATCCGTGCTGCCGGCGGCGCCGATCGCATCGAGCAGTACCTGGGCGGCGGCCAGCGTGTCGGCAATGTGCTGGCTGCTGGTCTGATGTGTCTCGCGCTCGAAGCGCCTGGCCAGATCAGCGGACCCCGCATAAGGGAAGCTCGGATCCCAGTAACCGCCGACCAGCACGCCGTCGGCCAGAGCGCCCAGCGCCTGCGCAAACTGCTGCGGCTCGGCGCCCTTCTCCACCACCAGGACCTTGGGCCGGTAGCCGGCCGCGGCCAGCTGCTTGCGAATCGAAATCGCCGGCGGCGTGCTGGCATCGACCAGCACGATATCCGCGCCGCTGCTCTTGCCGGCGCCGATCACCGAGGTGAATTGGGTGTTATCGACCGGAAAGGGCGCATTGAGCACGACCTGATACCGGTTCTGCCTGGCCACCTCCGGCCAGATCTGCCCGCCGACCACCTGCCCGTCCGGACCGTTGTCGTGCAGGATGACCACCTTCCTGTTGGTCTGGACGCCCAGGTCGGCCAGCATCCGGAAGGGCGCCGAACCCAGATCCGACTCCTCGAAGAAGATATCCCAGGCGTACTTCCAGGGCCGCACCGACTTGAAGGCCCGGATCGGTGCACAGGGCGTCACCAGCGGAATCCTGCGCCGTTCAGCCACCAGCGCGCCGGCATTGACCAGCGCCGGGGTACATGAACCGAGCATCGCAACGACTTTTTCGCGCGCAATCAGCGTCTCCGTATTGCTCTGCGTGACGCTCGGGTCGGTCTTGTCGTCGAGGATGATCAGCCGCACCGGGTGCCGCTTGCCGTCGACGATGATGCCGCCGGCCCTGTTGATGTCGTTGACGGCCGTGTTGTAGCCCCACTGCTCATAGACCCCGAAACTCGCCAGCGCGCCGCTCAGCGGGATCGAGGCACCGATCAGGATTTCCGGCTCCGCAGCGCGACCCGGCGCGGCCGCCGCCATCGCCGCCGCCAGCAGCACGGCCCAGGTATATCCCGGCAATCGCCCCGGTCGGGGTCTCTGGATCTGCATGCCTGCTCCTTGCGCCGTCAGCCAGGGTTGGTTGCGCTCTCGATGACCCCAGAGGCAAATTTGTTATCCAAGTGAAGCAACGGATCCGAAATCGCTTCCATCATACATTGTAAGAGGGCTATTTCGCCGGCGCGGCGCCGCGAATGCGATCGCGGATGCGGGCCATGCGCTGCAGCACGCCATCGGGGCGCGCCGGTTCCAGGGAACTCGGGCCCATCAGGGTCATCCCGCCATCGGCGGAGATGGCCTGCCCGGTCACGAAGGACGAAGCGTCGGACGCCAGGAACAGCGCCAGCTTCGCGATGTCCTCCGGCCTGCCGGAACGCTGCAAGGGCTGCGCCGTACTGAAGATCGCTTCGATTTCCGGCAGCACCGCATGGAGCTGTTCGCGTGTCAGGCCGAGCATGTCGCCCACCCCCTGCGTCGGGAAGATGCCGGGACAGATCGCGTTCACCCTGATGTTATCGCCGCCCAGTTCTGCCGCCGCCATGTGCGTCAGATGAATCGTCGCCGCCTTGGCCACCGAATAGGCCGGACTCGAAATGCCGGGGCTCAGCGCCGCGATGGAGGCCGTATTGATGATGGTTCCGCCGCCCCGCTGGCGCAGCCATGGAATGGCGTGCTTGATGCCCAGCATCGGACCGCGCAACAGCAACGCCATGATGGCATCCCATCTGCCGGCATCCATGTCCTCGATGCGGTAATCGCACTGCCCGGGACCGGCATTGTTGAACAGGATATCCAGGCCGCCGAAGGTCTCGGCCGCGAAGCGCACGGCTGCGGCAAGGTCCGATTCCCGTGTCACGTCGCAGTGCACGAACCGCACGGCACCCGTCGAAGCGGCCTGGCGCCTCTCGCCCAGCTCGCGCAGCACATCCGCTATGACGACGCGCGCGCCTTGCTTCTCAAACAGATCCACGGTGGCCGCACCGAGACCGGAGCATCCCCCGGTAATCACGGCAACCTTGCCTGCCAGAATGCCTTTCATCTTCCCACCCCCGTTGATGCAAACCCCATCGATACGTTGTCCCGGCGCTGACGCCGCGGTCAAGCAGCGTCAGGTGCATGCCAGCGGGATCCGCTCGAGCACGATGAACGGACCCCAGCCAAAGTCATGCGCAAACCGCAGGGCCGACTCCAGCAGATCCGGCACGTGATAGGCCACCTGCACGATCTGCAATGGCCCCACCGTCGCTGATCTGCGATCGGCCTCAATCCCAGACTACCTGGATCTGGCGCGGACCGCGCAGCTGCACCCCCAGGATCTGCGGCGGGGGTACCGCCGGATCCAGGCGCACATTCGGACAGGCGTCGAGCAGGGCATTGAGCATGACCGACATCTCCATCTTCGCCACCTGCATGCCGAGGCACAGGTGGGCGCCAAAACCGAAGGCGGCATTGGGTCGCTGCAGCCGGTCAATATCGAACTCCTCGGCATTCGGAAAGATCTCCTCGTCCCGGTTGGCGGAGCCGGAAGCCAGGGACAGCGCGCTGCCCTTGGCGATCGGCACGCCACGGATTTCCACATCCCGGGTGCATTGCCGCGCCAGAAACTGCGAGGGTGTGCACCAGCGCAGGCCTTCGTTGATCGCCTTGATGACCAGCGAGCGATCCGCGCGGATCCGATCGATCACCGCCCGATGCGCCAGCAGCGCCACGACGATGGAACCGAAGGACCTGGTGGTCGTCTCGGAGGCCGCCGGCAGGAGCTGGCGGATCAGGGAGGTGATCTCCTCATCGGTCAGTCTGCGCCCGTCATAATTCGCGCGCAGCAGGTAGCCGATCAGGTCCTCGCCCCCGGAACCCGCCGCGCGCCGCCGGGCAATGTAGGGCATGCAATGCTCGAAGATCGCCCGGGACGCCGCCTGGGCCCGCTGTGCAGCGCCCTCTGCATCGGTGACACCGAGCAGGATCTGCATGCCCCAGGTGGCAAACTGTTCGACCTCGGCCCGGTCGTTGGGAAACCCGATGATGGCGTAGATCAATCGCAGCGGTGCCGGCAGCATGATCTCGGCGAACAGATCCCCGCGCTTCCGGGACTTCAGGGGCCCGATGATCTCCTCGTGGAAGATCCGCTCGACCCGCTGCTGCCATTTCGCGACGGCGGCGGCCGAAAACGCCGGCGCCAGCAGATTCCGGGCCAGCTTGTGCTGCTCGACGTCCATTCCGGTCAGCAGGAAGCCATCGAGAAACAGCCCGAATCCCTCATTCAGCAGGCCGCTCGTGTAGGTCACGGGATCCTTCAGCACCGACAGGACGTCCTCGTACTTGAAGAGCGTATAGACAGGACGCCCCGTGTGCATGAAGTCGGCCTGCGAGGGCACACCGAACTGGGCGAGAATGTCGCCTTGCATCACCGGTGTGGTGCGACGCATGCGGGCATACAGCGGAAAGGGATCGACGGTGGTGCCGCCGAGGCAATCACTGACGGTATTGAAGTTGCGCCTGAATTCCGAAGCCTCCGTGTCGATCGTGGCCGGGCTCATGGTTTCTCCCCTGAAAGTCACCGCGGAACTCCGCCGCGCCGCCGCGCTCAACCCGCCATGGCGGCCAGGGCGGCCCCGTCGCTGGTCTCCTCGACCACCCACTTGACCATGCGGCGTACCGATTCGATCGCATCCTGCCGCTCGAAGCTGTGCTGACCGGTCGCCGCACCGCCCAGGGACACGAGACGCTGGCCGCCCTGGCAGGCCAGGCGGTCGCGCAGCTGGGTCTTGAGTGCTTCCGGGTAGATGCCGATGGTCTGCGTATAGGCATTCACCGATTTCACGGCCGTCTCGATGTCATCGATCGGCACCAGATTGGCCACGCGGCAGGCCAGCAGCGGCGAGAAGTCGACCGGTTCGTCTTCCTGCGAAACGATGATGGCGCCTTCATTCGCACGGCCGCCGTAGATCCTGAACTCATTCCCCATGACCCTGAGGCCGTCGATCTCGTCCTTGAGTGCCTCGCTGAAGGCCGGATGAGGCGTGCTGATCGTGTTCGGCAGGCCCTGCAGCGCCTTGAAGGTGAGCGCACCCAGCCGGTTGAGCCGTTCGATGCCGGGCGCGTCCGTGCCCGACTCGACATAGACCACGCGCGCCGACACGCAGCCCTCCTGGTTGGCACCGCCGACGTCGAGGGCCAGGCGACGCGCCACCTGGCCCAGCGCGGCCTCGTCCGCGAAGGCTTCCTTGCCGATGATCGTGCCGCTCAGCTTGGGATCCTGCGTGATCAGGTCGATGCCGGGCTGCAGGTACTGCGTGATGTGCCTGACGGAGGCGAAGCCGCCCCAGGCGATGATCTTCTCGATCCGGCGCGGATCGTAGAGGGCCTGCTCCACCCGCGCGTCCCCGCCCTTCCAGTAGCCGGCGACCAGATGTTTCGTCACCGGATGGTCCGGCGCCATGTCGACCATGGTGCGCGCAATGGCGATCGCGGTCAGCGGATCGTTGGAGGGTGCCTTGATGATGGCGTCCGAGCGCGTGAGCGCGTTGCGGATCACCGTCATGTAGGCCACGATCGGCGAATTGCCGGCGATGATGTGCACGCAGCGCGCGCCAAAGGCGCGGCAGCGCGCGGCAATGCCGGGCATCATGCCCGGGGGCTGCTCCACCCAGCCCTCCAGATACTCGATGCCAATGGAGCGCCGCACCACGTTGCGCAGTTCTTCCCGCGCAAACATGACCTGCGGCAGATGTTCGTAGTGGACGCGCAGGATGGGCTCGGTCAGCCCGGAGGTCTGACACGACACCTCGCAGGCTTCCTGGATGTACGGATTCTTCGACAGCGGCAGCCGCTGCCCCAGCTCGAACAGGTAGTCGACCAGTTCCTCGAAGCTCAAGGCATGCAGATCCAGCATCCTCGACGGTGCGCTCAGCGTGAGCTCTCTGGCATGGGCGGCCGCATCGGGCGCCCGGAAACTCAGGCCGTCGCGTCGTCCCCCGAACTCGATGTCGCACCGGTCAATCACCTGGCCGCGAAGGATCAGGGGCGCGTTGATCTGCCGGGCCGTCACGCTGGCGCTACTCCGCAAGATGGGCGAGAAATTCCATGGCCTTGTCGTGGGCTTCCGGCGCCCCCGAGCACAGGATCCTGTCGTCGCCGCCCTCGAGCTGACTGTAGCGCTGGATGGTCGGGTGCAGGTAGGCGCCGAGTCGGCCACAGGCGCAGGGCCGATCCCAGCCGCTGATGGTCACCTTGTCGCCGGTCACGAGCCCCGCCCAGTAGCTCGCGGGCAGCAGGTCGAACAGGGCGAGCCGACCGGTCTGCCCATCAATTCGCGGCAGCGGCTTGCCGGTCTCCTTGTCGAGCAGGAAGGTGATCAGGGTGGGCGGCAGATGATAGTGGCCTGCCTCGCACTTGGCGCAGATCCCCATCACCTCACTGGAGCCATAGAACTCATAGATTCGGGAGGTCCCCAGGAATTCATGGACCTGCTCGCGCCAGTTCTCCGGCAGTACGCGATTCTTCGGGCCCCCGCCCGTGAACACGACGGTGCCCGGACCGAACACGTGGTGCAGGCCGCGTTTCAGGCCATCCTCGGCCCATTCGTACAGCACGGGCCAGAGGGCGGCAATATAGACATCGCGGCCCCCGAACCGGCCCTTGGCCAGCTCGAAGAAACGGTTGAGGGCCTGCGGCCGATCGCGCTCCAGTGCGGCAATCTCGTCGCGCCGGCGGATCAGCGCGGGGGCCAGCTCGATCGCGCCCTGCTCGCCGCGCGCCTCGGCGACGCGCAGGCGGCCGGCCAGCGAGGCCACATCGGCGCTGAAGCGCATGTGCGGATACAAGAACAGGGCATTGTGCTCGCCGCCGGCGAGCAGCTGGACCATGAAGTCGTTGCCGCGCTGCGTATTCGCCGAACCGTGGCGGTAGCCGGGAACGATCAGCGGCCGCGGCTCCCGGACCAGGTCCGGTCCGCTGGCGGGGCCCCAGTGATCGCGGATGATCTGGTTCGAGATCAGGATCTGCAGGCGCCATTCCTCCTTGGTGCGCGGTACGAAGGACAGCTTGCCGCTGGTGCCGGAGGTGTGGAAGACGCGCAGCGGCGTCTGCTCATCCAGCGCATCCAGCCACCCGTCCACGCTGTCGATGCCCTCGGTCCGGACCTGGCTCAAGTCGCAGACGCTCAGGCCGCTGAGCCACCGGGTCATGCGGTCGTAGCGGTTTTTTTCGATGAACGAGGTCGGATAGGACTTGTACACCGTATGCGCGTAGATCAGCGGGGCGAGGTCGTTCAACTCCCGGATCTCATCGATGCCCTGCTCGGCAGCGAGCGTATCGAGGACCGACAGGCGCGGCCGCAGCTGCGCGAAGCGCTGGCGCGCCCCGGTCAGCTGCACGGTCTCGATCTGGTCCCGCTCGAGCCGATAGGCATCGAAGTAACAGGCATCGATCATCGACGCCGGGTCCTTCAGCAGCCTCCCATACAGGCCCGAGTCGGCAGGGGTCGCCGTCGCCGTGGCATCGGGGGTCGCGTTCATGCGCGCGATTCCTCGCTGGCCGGGGTCGCGCTCACCAGCAGCGGGACCCGTTGGCGGCGGGCGCCGGTGACCCACTCGGCCCGGGCCTGCTCGGTGTGCTCAAGATGCCCCCTGATCATGGCGCCATCGTAGTCAGCCGGCGCGGTGCTCACAAGCGCAAAGACCCGTCCTCGACCGCCAAAGTGTCGGCCGGCGCACACGGACCGGGTGCCCGGACCGGACATCCACCGAGGGCGAATTCTGGCAATCGGGTCCCGGGCGATCTGGACTTTGGGCCAGAAACCCATGAATCTGGAGGCTCGCCGACGAGGCGCGCGCGCCACCCGCGCCGCATGTTCAGGCACACCACGGGCGTGACGCTCAGCGATTTCATCGCCGGCCACCGCCTCCGCCTCGCCAAGCGCCGCCTGGCGGACCGCCATGCGTCGATCAAGTCGATCGCCTACGAATGCGGTTTCAGCAGCCCGTCCTCGTTCACCGCCGCCTTCCGCAGGGCCACGCGCAGCCCCCGGCAATACCGCAGCGAGGTCTTCGACGCCGCGCAGGCACCGCCGGCGGCGGACATCAGGGGAGCATAAGCATTCCGTCCTGGAACGACAGACCCACCAGGTTGGCGCGAAACGCGGCGGGCAGCGCTTCCGCATCCAGCTCATGCCGCAGCGCGGCTTCCGTATAGTTTGTGAGCACCGCGACCGATTGCATGCCCGCCCGATGCGCGGCGATCAGTCCGGCCGGTGCATCCTCGAACACGATGCAATCCCGCGGTTCATAACCCAGCTGCCGCGCCGCCTGCAGATAGCCCTCCGGATCGGGCTTTCCGGCCTTGAGCATTTCCGCGGTCACGCACACCTCCGGCGGCTGCAGTCCGACCAGCCCGAGACGCAATTCCAGAATGCGACGCGTGGCCGCCGTCACGATGGCCCGTTGACGCCTGGGCACTGAATCGTAGAAATCCCTGGCGCCCATGATCGGATAGATGCCCCGAGTGAAATCTTCCTGTTCCCGGTAGAGCGCGCCGGCTTCCGCGATCGCGTCCAGGTGAGGCGCAACGATCGTGATGGTCTCTTCAGGCCGGCGACCGTGATGGACCGCGCGTATGCGCTCGATGGGGACCTGATGCGCCATGGCCCACCTCTGCCAGATCGCCTCGGAGGCCTCATTGGAGTCGATCAGGGTGCCGTCCATGTCGAACAGCAGGGCTCTTCCGCTGAGATATCGCATGCCACTCGATCATACCGTAGTGCCGGCGATGCACTGAGGTCGACAGCGCCTGGACTCGGGCGGCAAGGTTCGCTGCTACTTGCGCGCGCGCACCTGATAGTCCGCACGAGGACCTGCGCCCGACCACGGCTCAATCGCGACCGTGATGCGTGCCGGCCAACCCAGCGCCGGGCCGCCCGCCACCCGTTCGAGTACCACGGTAAAGGATCGATGCGCGGCGGGAAGCGCAGTTGCCGGCACATTGATCAGAGGTATGAACAGGCTGCGAACCGACTGCCCTTCAATGAATCGGACCAGACGGGGTCCCGCACGGGCATCGTCGATCACGGGGTGCGCGGAACCGGGCTCCACGCGCCACCGGAATGACCCGGCGCTCATCCTGCCGCCATGTCGCCTTACCGCAATGGCAATCAGCGACTGCGCGGAACTGGCGTGGATCGCCGGGGAACCGAACGAAACGACGCCCGCATCGTAAACCGGAGGCCCGCCAACCAGGGTCGGCAACCGCTGTGAGGGTTCCACCGCCACCGTTGCGGCTGCGACCGTGGCGTCGCGCCTCGACAGCGCAGTAACCAGTCTGTCGACGCCAGAAGCCTCGTAACGGAGCAGGCCTGCGAGGCCAGCCACCACCGTGCCCAGGGCAATCCGCCGCAGGACGGGCCGGCGGTGCCAGGCATGGCGTGCAGCACGATCGAATCGCCCCACCCGAGGCACGAGCGCAGCCAGCTCCGGGCTCCTGCGAATCGTACCCGGCTCCGCTGCCGCAACCGATCGAGTGGTCCCGGCCGCCGCGATCGACGCCCGAGCGCACTGGGCGGCGCCGATCAACTGCAGCCGGAACTCCCGCACCGATGCCTGTCGACGCTCGCGCTCGGCGGACAGGCCGCGTTCAATGACCGCGAACAATTCCGTGGCAATGGTGCGCACGACTGTCGGAGCCATCTTGACCCGGCCGTCCTCAAACGAAGGACGGCCCCCGAAGGGATGCCGGCCACCGCTGAGCATCGCGTAGCTGAGGCAGGCGAGGCTGTACACGTCATCGCGTCCTTCGGCGTTGCGGCCCATCAGGATCTGCGGGCTGGCATACGACGCGGTCGCGCCCGCCACGGTAAGCGCCCCCAGCGGAGGCGCACCAGCCGGCTCCGGTGACGACCCGAAGTCGATCAACCTGGCGCCGCCATCCTGCGCCACCATGACGTTGGTCGGCTTGAGATCGCCATGAAGAATCCCCCGGGAATGCGCGTGCTCGAGCGCTGCACAGCACTCGCCGATGAGGCGCAGCGCGGCCCCCGGGCCGCCCGGTGTCCCGATCCAGGCCCGCACGTCCCTTCCCGCAATCAGTTCCATGCTGATGAACCAGGCGTCGCCGTCGCAATCCAGGTCGTAGACACGCGCGATACCCGGATGGGACAGGCGCTGCATCTGCCGGAATTCGCGCTGCAGGCAGGCGATCGCCCATGGATTGGCGCGTTGCTCCGGACGCAGCACCTTGATGGCCACACTCGCGGCCGGCGCCTCCTGCGGCAATGCCCGATGGAGATCCCGGGCGCGAAAGACGACTGAAATTCCACCGCGCCCGATGACCTCCTCCAGGACGTAACGGGAACACAGCACGGTACCGGATGCCAGATCGGCGCAAGTCGCAGCGACCGCGGTGACCCGCGCCGACCACGGCTGCAGCGATGCCGTGGGGGTTTCGTCCGGGAATGCCTCGACACCGCTGCCGGCCTCGTCCCGAAGAGGCGCGTCGGTCGAGCCGGTGATGAATTCAAATGGAGCGTTCATGTCGTTGCACCTGTCCCGCTCTCGCAACGAGAACGAGGCATGAAAAAGACGCTGGTGACGGTGGCTGGAGCAGCTGCGTTACCCTAGCAAAGGCCCCATGCGCCGTATGTTCGCTTGCACACATAAACTGCAGCCGTCCGGCGCCCGCCGGCCGGGCCGGCCTTGCGAAGCAAGTTTGGCGAACAACGGTGATCGCACATCCTGTCGTGACCTGCGGACACTGTCTGCGCAGCGCGACCGTCACGAACATCTGCATTTCTCTTCAGCGTGCTGCTCGGTCGCAGCACGGTCATGTCCCGTGACGCCGACAGCTTGTGATGGAGCACGCCGCGGTCACACTGCACTCCACGCCCCGGGCTGTGACGACATGAACCACGCGGTACCTGTCGCGGCACTGTCCGGGCGTCGATGAAGACTGACTGTTCTCTTCCTATCTTTGCTGGAGATTGTTATGAAGCACTTGCTCACTGTTGTGGCCCTGCTGGCGACCGGTGTCGTCCAGGCCCAAACGTCGACTTACACGCTCGCGGACGTCGCGTTACACGCCACGACCGCCAATTGCTGGATGGTGTTGAATACCACCGAGGTCTACGATGTCAGCAATTACATTTCCGTTCATCCGGGCGGCACGGCGATGGTCCCTTATTGCGGCAAGGACGGCACGCAGGCCTTCAACAACGTGCATCATTCGGCGAGTGCCGTTGCCCTGGAATCCTCCTACCTGATCGGCACCCTGACGGCGGTGACGCCGCCGGGGGTGCTGCCGGTGTCCCTGGCGCTGGCGCCAACCAATGCATCCGCGCTCATCGGTGGTACCGTGCAGTTCACTGCAAGCGTCAGCAACTCGACGCAAGGGGTCGCATGGAACATCGCTCCGCCGACGCTGGGCACGATCAGTGCCAGCGGCCTGTTCACGGCGACCACGGTGGGCGGAGGTACCGTCACCGCGACGTCGATGCAGGATGGCAGCAAGTCAGCCAGCGCAGTGGTCACGGTCACCGCAGTCACGGCGCCCGCACCCCACTCCATTGCGGTCGCCATCAACCCCTCGGCGCTGACCCTTGCGGAAGGACACAAGGCCCAGTTCAGGGCCACGCTGAGCAACTCGGGCAGCGGCGTCAAGTGGTCGACGGCCGGTGCGGTCGGCACCATTACCGCCAATGGCCTGTTCACGGGCGGGTCGACGACCGGTACCGGTACCGTCACCGCGACGGCGGTGGACGATCCCACGAAATCGGCCGTTGCCGAGGTGACGATCACCGCCACGAGCTGCGCCCCGCAGGGCCACCCGCCGCAGCGGACCGACGACTGAAGCGCCGGGTTCGACCGTTCCAGGAGTGCGGCTTGGAGCTCCGGCGCTGCGATGCGCCGGAGCCTAGCTGAAATGCAGGGTGCCGGTGCCGAACAGACCCAGGAGACCTGTGAGTATCAGGTAGACGGCCACGATGTAATTCAGCAGCCGCGGCATCACCAGGATCAGGATACCGGCAACCAGAGCGGCGAGCGGGCCAAAGGACAGATGCAGATTCATCGCAACCTCCACGCAGTAGATGACTTGGACAGGCGGTGGATTCGACGCGCGCCGCCTGACGCCTTCGGCGGCTATCGTGAAGTTGTGCGCAAGAGGCCGTCCGTTCGGCAGCGCACAGTGAAGCCTGGAACCCGGTTTCTCGCGGACTTCATGCCTACCTTGAGTGCGCTACGGAACGGACCGCCGCGGACTGCGCGCGTAACTTCGGCACCGTGCTGCAAAGTCGGATGTGAACTCCGAAATCGCTGCGGACCCGACCCTCAGGGATCTCCATATTGGGGTCACGACGACTCAAGGGGTGGTCGCACTGACGAGCAGCCTGTCCAGCCAGGACGCCATCGACTACCTGCGGGGCGTTGCCGGGAAGGTCGCGACTGTCAGGAGCGTAGACACCTCAGCGCTCCTCGTCGCTCCGCTCTACGCCTCTACAGCGCACTCACCCACACGCCGACCGAGAGGTCGGCGCCCGCGGGACCAACGAACGCGCCCGTCACCGGCGATACGACTTCCGGCAGGCGCGCCACGGCCACGGCGATGTGGCGGCTGCCCGCGATTTCACCACTGGTGGGATCGAAGCCTTTCCAGCCCGCGCCGGGCAGATAGACCTCGGCCCAGGCGTGGGTCGAACCACTGCGCCCGTCGTCGGAGGGCGCGTACAGGTAACCGCTCACGAAGCGCGCGGCAAGACCCAGAAGTCGCGCCGCCTCCATGAACAGGTTGGCGAAGTCGCGGCAGGAACCCACGCCGCGCTGCAGCGTCGCGACCGCGGACTGCACACCCGGCTGCTCGCGCGCCTGGTAGGTCAGCGATTGATGGATGCCCGAGCACAGGCGCATCAGCAGCCCGTAGGTCTGCACCGGCTGCCCGGGTTGCCAGTACTGGGCGACCCAGGTGCTGAGCGGCCGCAGGTCGTGTTCCGGCTGATTGCTCAGATAGGGGCCGAGTACTACCGCCGCCTCGGGCTCGTAACTGAACGGGTAATTCACCGCGGCATCGGCGACCAGGAAATCGAGCGGCGTCTCATCGAACTGCTGCACCACGCATTCGCTCTCGATGGCGAGCTGCGTGGCCGGCGTGGCGAAGGTCGCAACGGCCACCGAATTGTCGTAGGCATCCCGGAGCCAGCGCAGCTGCGCCGCGGGCTTGATGTCGAGTCTCGAGGATTCCATGTGCAGTCCCGGCCCTTCGCGGGGTCGCAGCAGCAGGCGGTGCGGCTGCAGCACCACGGCGCCGGAGAAATTGTAATAGGTGCGATGCAGTATCTTCAGGCGGCGCATGGTCCTGCTCATCGCGAACGTGGGAGTCCGCACTGTGTCGCGAGGCGGTGCACCCGATGAGTCGTGCCGCCCACCGCCATCCGGCCGCATCCGCTTCCGTCCGGTACCGGACGGTCAGCATAGAGGCGCAACGCGGCCGGGTCAAAGCATTCCCCTGCAGACCGGGCTCCAGTCGCTTCAACGCCGGCTCTCCGCGCCTCAGAGGGCCGCACTTTC
>Ga0075017_100000847_pt1 | contig 17904 bp, 17 predicted proteins | sample AleBraG_ABR_2012_FD_71475 | JGI IMG/M metagenome (GOLD analysis project Ga0075017, IMG submission 71475) | Freshwater sediment microbial communities in response to fracking from Pennsylvania, USA - Alex Branch Run_MetaG_ABR_2012 | ecosystem: Environmental > Aquatic > Freshwater > Creek >... | reverse complement strand
CCTCGACCACCGAGACCATGATCTCAGCCAGCTCGGCGGGCGAAGTGTCGGGCACCTCGAAGAGCAGTCCCCTTCGAGCATGATCTTGGCGATTGCGCCACGACGAGGGGATCGACGCCATCCCAGCCAATCCCTCTCGATGGAGCCGGCCGCGACGATGGAGCACACCGAAGGTGCCGCTTGCCGTGCTGCCTGGCGCCGACGGCATCCACGTGGCGAGCGGTGCCTCGACGCTCTGCGAGCCGGCGAACCATGAGACGAGCGAGCGATCCTCGATCACGGTGTTCGAAGGGACCCCCGGAGTGAGGTTGATCCATCCCTCGACCAGCTCTAAGGACGCGATGGCCTCGATCAGGGGTGTGAGGTTGCCCTCGTCGATCTCGAGGACCTCTTTGACCGCTCGCGGCGCCATCGGTTCAGAGCACCTCTGAGAGGACGAGGCGAAGCTGCTCGTTCGCAGGGCCGACGAGCACCGTCTTCGGATCTCCGGACTCGAGGATCACGCCCATGATGGCCACCGAGTGACCGACCTCACGAGCGACGTCCATCTCGCAAGAGGCCACCACCATGGTTCGCTCGTTCCATGCGCTTCCTCCATGGTGGACGTTCTGGCGAGTCTCCCACGCCCAACGACCACCGGGTGAGCTGACAGCGCCGCTCCTCTCCCGAGCGATCGGACGTCGCACTTCGTCCACATCGCTCATCCGGAGAGCGCCGCCCTGATGGCCGAGCCGAGTCGCTCGAGCGCCTCGTGGGCAGCGTTGAGGCCGCCGAGGCACAGGTAGCCGTGGACAAGGCTCGCCTCGTCGAGGAGCTCGACCTTGACGCCTGAGCTCTGCAGCAGGCCCACCAGGGCGAAGCCCTCGTCCCGAAGCGGATCGAACCCCGCCACCGTCACGATCGATCGAGGCGCCGCCTTGAGATCGACCGAGAGCAGGGGCGACAGGCGAGGATCAGCCCTGTCTTGGTCGTCGTCGAGGTACTGCTCGAAGTAGTAGGCCATGTCGTCGCAGGTGAGCCCGAAGCGGTGGTCGAAGTCACGCTGGGACTCGGTGACGAGCACTGGTCCTAAGGACGGATAGCAGAGGATCTGGAGGGCCGGCCGTCGCCGATCATGACCCACTTCGAGAGCTGCGACCAACGCCAAGCTCGCTCCGGCGGAGTCCCCACCGATGGCCACGCGATCACTCGAGGCGCCGAGGTCTCGAGCGTGCTCCACGCTCCAGCGAAGTGCGGCCGTTGCGTCGTCGAGCCCCGCCGGGAAGCGATGCTCGGGGGCCAAGCGGTAGTCGACGGCGAAGAACCGCTGGCCCGACAGCTCGACGAGATGGCGAAGCGCGCGGTCGTGGGACTCGATACCGCCTTGGATCCAGCCTCCGCCATGGAGCCACAGGACGAGGCCCGAGCGAGGGGCTGGCTCAGTGGGCACGTAGAGGCGCGCCCTCAACGGTCCGTCGGCGCCGGGGACGACCAGCTCCTCGATCGAGCCGACCTCGGGCGGGCGAGGGTCGAAGGCTGCGGTGACGTCGGGATAGCTCGCCCGAGCCTCGGCGATCGGGGTCGCTCGAGCTCCCCGAGCACCGCTTCGAACCCAGTCCTCGAGGGCCACCTGCACCTCGTGATCGAGCTCCACCGACACCCCTTCCCTCCCCCGCGAGCCTAGGGCGTCGACGTCCTCTCATCGGGAGATCGAGGCCTTGGCGTCCCAGCGCGTGCCACGATGGATCAGCCCGACGTGCGTGAGAAGGAGCCGATCGTTGCCACCTTCCACTCCTGACGCCGACGAAGCCCCGCCTCGTGCTGGCTGGGTGCTCTTCGGCCTCATCGCGGTGGCCTCGGTAGCCAACCTGAACCTGGCGGTGGCCAACGTCGCCCTCCCCGACATCGGCAAGGCCTTCCAGGCCAGCCAGACCGGCTTGAACCTGGTCAGCGTCGGCTTCTCGCTGGGCCTGGCTGGCACCGTGCTCTATCTCGGGGCGGTCGGCGACCGCTACGGCCGCAAGATGCTCCTGGTCCTCGGGATGCTCCTCACCATCCCGACCGCCCTGCTCGCCACGTGGGCGCCGACGATGCCCGTGCTGATCGTCGCCCGCGTCCTCGGCGGGGTGGCGGCGGGCATGGCGTACCCCACCACGCTGGCGCTGATCACGGCGCTGTGGCGGGGAGCTCCTCGGACCAAGGCCATCGCACTGTGGTCCGCCGTGGGAGGGTCCATGGTGGCAGTGGCCTCAGTCGTCGCCGGTTGGCTGCTCGTCCACTTCTGGTGGGGCTCGGTGTTCCTCCTCTCCGTGCCCCTGGCCCTCGGTGCGCTGTTCTTGGCCATCCTCTTCGTGCCGAGCCACGTGAACGAGAGCACAGAGAGGGTCGACCACGTCGGCGGCCTGCTCTCGGTCATCGGGATCATCGCCTTGGTCTTGGCCATCAACTTCGCCCCCACCCAGGGCGAGGGGCTCATCGCTCTCTGCGCCGGGCTGGTGGCCCTCGTCTCGTTGACGGGGTTCTTCCTCGTGCAGCGCCGTTCGAGCAACCCGCTCTTCGATCTTGGCATCGCCTCTCGGCGGATCTTCTGGGTGGCGGCGGTGGCCGGCCTCATCGTCTTCGGCACCCTCATGGGCTCGATCTACATCGGTGAGCAGTTCCTCCAGAACGTCCTCGGCTACTCGACGCTCACCGCAGGGCTCGCCGTGCTCCCCGCGGCGCTGGCCATGATCCTCGTCGCTCCCCAATCAGCCAAGATGATCGCCCGCTTCGGCTCTCGGGTCACGCTGCTGTGTGGCTACGGCTCGTGCCTCGTCTCGTTCTTCTTGATGCTCTGGCTCTGGGACGAGCAGGCCACTGGCTTCGAGGTCTCGCTGGTCTTCGTCCTCTTGGGCGTCGGCGTGGGGTTGGCTGGCACGCCAGCGTCGCACTCGCTGACCGGCTCGGTCCCCGTCCGGCGCGCCGGGATGGCATCGGGCACCGCTGATCTCCAACGCGATCTGGGTGGGGCGATCATGCAGTCGCTCCTAGGAGCGATCCTCACCGTCGGCTACGCCAGCGCCGTCGGCGCGCAGCTGGCCGGGCGCAACGCCTCGGCGCTGGTCACCAGTCAGCTCGAGCGCTCCTTCTCGAGCGCCGCCGACGTGGCGTCGACAGCCAGCCCCACCCAGGCGGCAGCCATCATCCGAGGGGCGAAGATCTCGTTCCTCCACGGCGCAGACCTCGCCTACGCGGCAGGGATCCTCTTCATCGTCCTCGGTGGCGTTCTGGTCTGGTGCCTCTTTCCGAAGCAGCACCAAGAAGAACAGCTGCTCGAGGCCTACGAGCGCCAGGACGCCGTCGCTACGAGCTGACGTCCTCGAGATCGGGGTCGAGCGCCACTGCGGGATGCTCGCTCGGATCCACCGAGAGCCTCGGGGTGATGCGGTCGAGCCAGCGCGGGTACCACCAGTTCGCCTTGCCCAGCAGCTGCATGACTGCCGGCACGATGGCCATCCGGATGAACAGCGCATCGACCGCCACGCCGACCGCCAGGCCGACGCCGAACTCCTTGATGACCAACAGGCCGCCGAAGATGAACGAGCCGAAGACCAGGATCATGATCAGCGCAGCCGCGGTGATGGTCTTGCCCGTCGCTGCCAAGCCGTTGCGAACGGCGGTCGTGTTGTCCCCGCACTTCAGATACTCCTCATGGATGCGGGAGACCAAGAAGACCTCATAGTCCATGGAGAGCCCGAAGAGGATGGCGAACATCATCACGGGGATGAAGAACTCGACGGGTCCTTGTCGGCTCACGCCGAAGACGCCGCCCAAGACCCCGTGCTGGAAGACCGCGGTCATCGCTCCGTAGGCCGCGCCGATCGAGAGCAGGTTCATCGCCGCCGCGGTCAAGGGGATCAGGATCGATCGGAAGACCGCGGCTAAGAGGAGGAAGGAGAAGAGCACCACGATGCCGACGAACAGCGGGAGCTTGGACGACAGCACGTCGGAGTAGTCGACGAAGGCCGCCGTGATGCCGCCGACGAGCACCTTGACCCCTGAGCCCTGAGTCGCTGCGGGCAAGGTCGTCGAGCGCAGCGTCTGGACAAGCGTGGTCGTCTCGGCAGCCTGAGGCGACGTGGTCGGGAAGACCTGAGCCACCATGACGGTCTTGCCGTCCTTGGTCGGAAGGGCGATGGCCTTGGTCACCGTGGCCACGCCAGGAGCGGTCGCCACCTTGTCGACGGCCTGAGCGAAGGCGTCTTGCTCTTGGGGGCTCGTGGTGACCGCCACCAGCTGGAGCGGGCCGTTGAAGCCGGAGCCGAAGCCCTCGGCCAAGAGGTCGTAGGCCGTCCGCGTGGTGGTGCCCACCGCGTCGTTGCCCTGGTCGGCGTTGCCGAGGCGCATGCCGAAGAACGGCGCAGCAAGCAGCATCACGACCAGCAGGGCGAGCAGGGCCGGGATGAGAGGGCGCCTCTGGATGAAGGCAGCCCACCGCGGCCAGAAGCCCTTGGTCCCGGCTCCGACGATGCGCGGACCGTCCGTGGCCAGGCTCCTGCGCTGGCGGCGGCTGAGGACTCTCGGACCGATGAAAGAGAGCAGGGCGGGGATGAACGTGAGCGCCGCCAACATCGTGAAGGCCACACCGATGGACGCCGCGATGGCCAAGCCCACCAAGAAGCCCACCTGGAGAGCGATCATCCCGAGCAGGGCGATGCAGACGATCACGCCGGCGAAGAGCACCGCTCGCCCCGAGGTGTCCACAGCGGTGATGATCGAGTCCTCAGTGCTCCGACCCGCCATCAGACCCTGTCGATGTCGAGTGACGATGAAGAGCGCGTAGTCGATACCGACCCCGAGCCCGATCAAGAGCACCACTTGGTCGGCGAAGGTCGGCACGTTCAAGGCGTGGCTGGCCAGGGCGATGACTCCTGTGGCGGTGCCGAGCGACAAGACGGCGGAAATCAGTGGCAGGCCAGCCGCGAAGATCGAGCCGAAGACGATCAGCAGCACGATCAAGGCCAGGACGATCCCCGGGAGCTCTCCGCCGGACTTCTGCTGCAAGGACAGCTCGCCGAGCTGGCCAGAGACGGCGACCTTGAGATCGTGGTTTGCCGGAGCGGTGGCGACGGCCACGAACCGTTGAGCTTGCTTGTTCGAGATCTCGGTTGCTTGGACCGAGAACGTCACGGTGGCGTAGGCCACGCGCTCGCTCTTGGAGATCTGGTTGCTCGCCCCGGCTTCGTAGGGTGAGGAGACCTGGCCGACCTTGGGGAACGACTCGATCGTCGTGAGCATGTGCTCGATGGACGACTTGACCGCTGGGTCGTTGACGGATTGACCAGCGGGCACAGCGAAGACGATCCGCTCGACATCACCAGAGACCTGAGGACTGGCCGCCTTCAAGATGTCGTACGCGTCGGAGGACTGGGTGCCGGGAAGCTCGAAGTTGTTCTTGAAGGCGGAGCCGATCGACTGGGACAGGACCGTGACGACGAGCAGTGCCAGCACCCAGGTGGCAATGGTCGCGGTGCGATGTCGAACGCACCAGCTAGCGAGCTTCTTCACTCGGGCTACTCCTCAGATCGGTGGGGTGGCGGCCTCACGAGCGAGACACCGGGAAGCCCCTCGACTCTATCGCCACGAGACCCTCGTGACGAGCGGTGGAAGTTCCTTCCGCTCAGCTGACCTCCAGGTCAGCACCACCAAGATCGATCTCTCGCACCTCGGGTGTCGCCACGTCGAGCACCCGTCCTGCGCTGGGCACACGCAGGGCGGCGAAGATCGAAGGTCGCACCAGGGCCAGCACGCCGAGGATCGACGCCAAGAGCACGCCGGAGATCGCCGTGACCAGGCGAACGCCGATGAGCTGGCCCACCGCACCTTCGACGATGAGACCTATGGGGTAGAGGGTTCCGAGCGCCATCATGTAGAGGCTGAGCACTCGGGCTCGAGAGGCCTCGGGCGCCCGGAGCTGGACCACCCCGTTGAGGCCCGAGAGGATGCCGATGTACATCGCCCCGACCACGCACAGGCACAGGGCGGTCAGCACGAGCAACGGCGAGGCTCCGTAGAGCACGATGGCCGCGCAGAACCCGAACAGCGCGCCGATGACGACGACCTGCTGGCCATAGCGCTTGGCCAAGGGGGCGATCGCCAGGGCACCCGCCACCGCGCCGATCCCTTGCGCGGTGGTCAAGATCGCCGGCCCACCGACCTTCTCGTGCAGCCCGTTGATGGCAAGGGCCGGGATCAGCCCGATGAAAGGTGAGCCCAAGAAGCCGACGATGCCGATGAGCAGGATCGCTGAGCGACACCCTGGCTCGCTCGCAGCGATCCGAGCGCCGTCCCTCAGTCGCTCGAGCGTGGACTCGCCACTCTGCACGCGCACTCGTGTGGGCAGCGTGACGAAGACCAGGGCGATGATCACCGCCGCGAACGAGATGGCGTTGATCGAGAAAGCCACCGTCGGTGACCAGAGCACGAGGATCAACCCCGCCATGGCCGGTCCGAGAACTCGACCCATGTTCCACTGAGCCGACGAGAGCGAGATGGCCGCCAAGAGGTCGTCGCGCTCGACGAGATCGGGCAACATCGCCTGGTACGCAGGGAAGCCGAGCGCGCCAGCGGCTCCGCCGAAGAACGAGAGCAGGACCAGTGACCAGGACGGGTCGTCGTGGAGGCCCACCATCAAAGCCAAGAGCGTGGCGAAGGCTGCCTCCATGATGGTGGTGGCGATCAGCCAGCGGCGCCGATCGAGTCGATCAGCGAGGACCCCGCCGATCGGCGAGAGCACGCCCATGGGGAGGAAGCCCGCGGCCAGGACCAGCGCCGTCCACAACGTGTTGTGCGTCGTGGTCGTCACCAAGGTCCCGAGCGCCACGGTCTGGATCCACGATCCGACGTTCGAGATGAGCGCCGACGACCAGACGAGGGCGAAGTTCCGAGACCCGAGCGGGCGCAGCGACGAGAAGGCCACCCTCGCTAGCGATCCGCTCTCATTGCTCGTCGAGCGGCGATCTTGAGGCTTCGTCGAGCACGCACGTGCGAAGGCTACCCATCACCCTCTTCGAGCCGAGCAGCCGCGCTCGCCACCTCGACCGACCCAGCGCTCCCCCACCAGACCCCTGAGCAGCACGAGCGTCCTCATGGAAGACTTCTCGCCATGACAGAGCAGCGCATCGAGGTCAGCCGTCCCATCCGCGCAGACCGGCACACGATCTTCGAGGTCGTCCGTGATCCAAAGGGCCAGGTCGCCATCGACGCCTCGGGATCGCTCATGGGCAGCGACGACCCACCGGTGAGCGCTGTCGGCGACACCTTCGTCATGCACATGGACCGCGAAGCGATCCATGACTTCGACCTAGGGCTCTACGACGTCACCGTCGAGATCACGACGTTCGTGCCCGATGAGGAAATCGCCTGGACCATCAGCGCCATGGACCGGCGCATCGGTCACATCTACGGCTATCGACTCGAGGACGCAGAGGGCGGCACGCTGGTGACCTCGTACTGCGACTGGTCGGCGATTCCCGAGGAGTACAAGGCCAGCGGCGTCTTCCCAGTGATCCCAGAGTCGGCGCTCCGAGCGACGCTCGGCATCCTGGCCCGCACCGTCCAGAGCTGAGGGGCACCACGCCAGCAGCCCTCATCGGGGCCCTGGCGCACCTCTTTGGAGCGGACGACGGGATTCGAACCCGCGACCCCAACCTTGGCAAGGTTGTGCTCTACCACTGAGCCACGTCCGCGTGACGAGAGGTCATCTTACCCTCAGTCCCCAAGGGGCACACGCCAACGAGAACGGTCGAGGAGCCTCACGTGGCGAGCGCGACGTCGAGGCCGAGGCCATCGGCGTCGAGGATCGCTGCCGCCTCTTCTTCCAAGAGCTCCCGGAAGCGATCGATGTCGGGCACCCGTCGGGCGCACGCCAGCACACCGAGCTCGAGGTAGTCGCAGTAGCTCATCAAGGTGACGTTGATCCCCTGGTTGAACATCAGGGGGCCGATGGGAGCGACCCGCTCGATCCTCTCCCCCGCGCAGTACAGCGGCACCGGCGGTCCTGGCACCGAAGAGATGATGACGTTGGCACCCGAGGGCAGGTGATCGAACAGCTCGAAGGCGCTGACCACCTTGCCGGCCAACGAAGCCAGCGCAGGGCCTGCTGCTTCGGCGATGTCGTTCACCGGATCGCTCCTGGGCTCGTCACACGCCTTGGCCGATGAGCTCCTCTTGACCACCGCGTCGAAGCGTTCCAGGGGATCGAGCACCTCGGAGTCAAGAGGCACCAGGCGAGCCGAGATGCGGTTGCCCAGCTCGCCGGTCGTCCCCGGCACGCGGATGTTCACGGGCACGAAGGCGACGAGGTCTTGGCCCGGAGGCTGCTCACGCTCGCTGAGGAGGCGACGAAGCGCTCCCCCCGTGATCGAGACGGCGAAGTCCGTCACCGTCCCGCTGTGGCGACGAGCTGCCTCCTTCACCGCCGGCAGGCTCAGGTGGAGCCTGACGAAGCGACGAGCATGGCTGATGGTTCCCGACAGCGCGGTCGAGGGAGCGTCGAGCAAGCCTGCGCCGTGGCTCGGTGCCGCTGATCCCTCCGTAGCCCCCATGACCTCGTCGACTCGCTCAGCGAGGCGCTCCAAGCTCGACCCGAGCGCTTCAAGGATGGCTCCTGGACGACGAAGCAGCTCGGAGCTCGACCGCGCCAACATGTCGATCGCTGAGGGGATGGGACCGGCGGGTTCGGGCTGGGGTGGCACCTCGACCGGTCCCGGCGAGGCCTCAAGGTCGAAGAGGCCCGCGAACTCCGTCACGCCAGCGACACCGTCAGAGAGCGCGTGGTGCAGCTTGATGATCAGCGCCGTCCTCCTGCCTTCGAGGCCTTCGACCACACTGATCTCCCACATCGGCCGATCAGGGGCCAACGGTGTGGCCATGATGCGAGCCACCAGCGCCTCGAGCTCCGCTGCCGAGCCTGGCGAGGGCACCGCCCTGCGCACGACGTGGAAGGAGAGGTCGAACTCAGGGTCGTCGACCAAGATCGGGTGACCGAGGTCGAAGGGGACCCGGATCACCCGACGGCGCAAGATGGCGATGGTGCTCAGCCGATCTTCGATCCGTTGGCTGATCTCCTCGAAGCGCACCTGGGGGTCGCGCTCTGGATCAGCGGGCGCACCGAGCTCGACGACGGCTCCCATGTGGAGCGGCGCGTTGGCCGCGTCCATCGTGACGAACACGCTGTCGAGGGCCCCGAGCGACTCAGCGTTCATCGACCTGAGCTCCCGAAGCCCGCCACGCTGCGCTCGGTCTCCTCGAGGGATGCCTCGACGAAGGTGACGTGCTCGACCGCCTGGACGACCAGCTGCGCGATGCGGTCTCCTTGCTCGACGACGTAGGTCTCCTCGGGATCGGTGTTCACCAAGAGGACCTTGATCTCGCCCCGATAGCCAGCGTCAATGAGCCCCGGCGTGTTCAGGCAGGTCACACCGTGACGAAGGGCCAGGCCGCTTCGGGGCTGGACGAACCCGGCGTAGCCCTCAGGGAGGGCGAGTGCGATGCCTGTGGGCACCAAGGCTCGGCCCCCCCTCGGAGCCAAGGTGACGGAGGCCTGTGCCACGAGATCGCATCCCGCATCAGTCGGGTTGGCGTAGCTGGGCCACGCAGCAGAAGGATCCAGCAGCTCGATGGGCACCGTGACCATGAGCCTCAGGGTACCCCCGAGGACGAGGGCCTCGCCTCCGGGTCGCTACGCTTCCGGGCGATGCTCGCATGGATCGATCTTGAGATGACAGGGCTCGACCCTGCTCGCCACCGCATCGTCGAAATCGCTTCGGTCCTCACCGACGACGAGCTCACGGTCATCGCTGAGGGACCTGATCTCGTCATTCACGCCACCGACCACGAGCTCGCGCAGATGGACGACTTCGTGCGCGCCATGCACGACCGCTCTGGTCTCACCGAGAGGATCACCAGCTCCACGCTGAGCTTGGCCCAAGCCCAAGTCGAGACGATGGCCTTCTTGAGAAGCCACATCGATGAGCCCGCCACGGTGCCGCTGGCGGGCAACTCGATCGGGACCGACCGTCGCTTCCTCGCCGCCCAGATGCCCGAGGTCGAGTCGTTCCTGCACTATCGCTGCATTGACGTCTCGACGATCAAAGAGCTGGCACGTCGATGGTTCCCAGCCGACGCCGAGAGCGCCCCGGTCAAGCAAGGGACCCATCGGGCCCTCGATGACATCCTCGAATCGATCGAGGAGCTGCGCCACTACCGACAGCACGTCTTCAAGGCCACCGATGCCTGAGCTGCACGCGCCGATGTCCCTGGCCGAGGCGACAGCCGAGATGACCCAACCCGGCTCGATGTTCGAGATGACGACCGCCTCGGTCCGTGGGGTCGAGCTTCGGGTCTGGAAGAACGCCCCGGCGACACTGCGCGACGTGCTGCTCGGCACTCGACGTCATGCCGATCGCGACTTCCTCGTCTACGAAGACGAGAGGATGACCTACGCCGAGCACTTCGCCATGGCTGCCACTTTCGCCAAGAGGCTCCGCGACGCAGGCGTCCGTCCAGGCGATCGCGTGGCGATCGCCATGAGGAACCTTCCCGAGTGGGTCATCTCCTTCTGGTCGACGATGGCCCTCGGGGCGATCGTGGTGCCCCTCAACGCGTGGTGGACCACCGACGAGCTCGTCTACGGCCTAACGGACTCGGGCAGCTCGGTCGCCGTGGTCGACCTCGAGCGCTTCGGCCGCCTCAAGTCCAAGCTGCACGAGCTCGACGGGCTGCACACGGTGATCGTGGCCTCTGAAGATCGAGGGGTGCCGATCGAGCTTCCCGAGGAGCACGCCGACACCAGGACCCACACCTTCTTCGACTTCCTAGGAGCGGTCGATCCCGACGAGGACCTCCCTGAGGCCGCCATCGAGCCGGACGATGACGCCACGATCTTCTACACCTCAGGCACCACGGGTCAGCCCAAGGGGGCGGTGGGCAGCCATCGCAACGCCGCCACGAACCTGATGAACCTGTTCTTCTTCTCGTCACGCACCACCAAGCGCTTGGGCCAGGAGAAGGGCTCGTCGCCCTCCGGGCCCAACGCCTACCTCCTCAGCGTGCCGCTCTTCCATGCCACCGGGTGCCAGGCGATCTTGGTCGTGAACACCGCGGCGGCCGGGAAGATCGTGATCATGCATCACTTCGACCCTGAGCGGACCTTGGAGCTGATCGAGCGAGAGCGGATCACGATCTTCGGTGGCGTGCCCACCATGGTCATGCAGGTGCTCGACTCGCCGAGCTTCTCGAACCACGATCTCTCGAGCGTTCGCTCGATCTCCTACGGCGGTGCACCTGCTCCTGCCGATCTCGTCCGGAGGATCCGAGACGCCTTTCCGGTCGGACAGCCTGGCAACGGCTACGGCATGACCGAGACGACCGCCGCCTCAGCGATGATCACCGGCGCCGACTACCTGCTGCATCCTGACAGCGTCGGGCCGATCACCCCTGTGGGCGAGGCCGCCATCGTGCCCGAGGGCTTCGAAGGCGACGAGCCCCCGGCCGACCGTCCCCAAGGACCCGACGTGGTCGGCGAGCTCTGGCTCAAGGGTCCTCAGGTGGTCCGCGGCTACTGGAACAAGCCCGAGGCCACCGCGGCCACATTCACCAAGGGCTGGGTCCGAACCGGGGACATCGGCCGGATCGACGACGAGGGTCTCATCTACGTGGTGGATCGCTCGAAGGACGTCATCATCCGTGGCGGGGAGAACATCTACTCGATCGAGGTCGAGACCGCGCTGTTCGACCACCCGGCCATCGCTGACTGCGCGGTGATCGGCGTGCCCCACCGCACCTTGGGCGAGCAAGTCGGAGCGGTGGTGGTGCTCCGCACCGGGGCCAGCGTCTCTGCCGAGGAGCTCGCTCGCCACGTCGGGGAGCGCTTGGCCGCCTACAACGTCCCCGCGCACTTCTACTTCCGCGATGAGCCGCTCCCCCGGAACCCGGCGGGCAAGGTTCTCAAGCGCGAGCTGCGCGACGAGGTCCTGAGCGGCTGAAGCGAGCTAAGAGAGGGCGCCTGTCAGCGCCGCCACCTGGGCCTCGCTCAAGGTGATCGAGGCTGCCGCGCAGTTCTCGTCGACGTGCTCGAGACTCGAGGTGCCCGGGATGGGGAGCATCACCGCTGAGCGCGCCAGCAACCAGGCGATCGCCAGCTGGGCGTGCGTGGCGCCCGTCTCCTCGGCCAGGTCATCGAGGAGGCCACCAGGCTTGGCCAGCGAGCCTGAGGCGACTGGGAACCATGGGATGAAACCGATGCCTTCAGCCTCGCAGTAGTCGAGCACGTCTTCAGACGAGCGGTTCGACAGGTTGTAGAGGTTCTGCACGGTCGAGACCTCGACGATCTGGCGCGCCGCTTCAATGGTCGCCACGTCGACCTCGGAGAGGCCGACCGCCTTGACCTTGCCCTCGTCCAAGAGCTCGGCGAGCAGTCCGAACTGCTCCGCCGCGGGCACCTTGGCATCGACCCGGTGGAGCTGGAAGAGGTCCAAGGCGTCGACTTTGAGCGTGCGGAGCGACAGCTCGCACTGCTGGCGGAGGTACTCAGGTCGTCCCACGGGCAGCCACTTGCCCGGTCCTTGGCGCGTCAGACCTGCCTTGGTGGCGATCTTCACGTGGCCGTAGGGATGAAGCGCCTCCGCGATCAGCTCTTCGGCGATGGTCGGTCCGTAGGAGTCGGCGGTGTCGATGAAGTCCACGCCGAGCTCGACCGATCGGCGAAGCACCGCGACCGCCTTGTCGGGATCGTCGGGTGCTCCCCAGACGCCTGGCCCCGGCAGCTGCATCGAGCCGTAGCCCAAGCGATGGACCTCGGTCCCTCTGAACTCGAAGGTTCCGGAAGCCTCGATCGGCATGGTCATGTCGTCCCCCCTTGGCTGGCGCGTGCACGGGAGCGTACCCGGACGCGCACGAGGGGCCGCTCAGAAGAGCGACCCCTCGTGACGACGTTGCGCTGCCGGGCTGCGAGCCCGTGGCGCTCGACTACTTGTTGGGCTGCGGCGTGATGCGCAGGTACGGCTTGATTGCCTTGAAGCCCTTGGGGAACTTCGCCTTGGCATCCTCGTCCGAGACCGCAGGGGCGATGATGACGTCTTCGCCGTCCTTCCAGTTCGCCGGAGTGGCCACCGAGTAGCCAGCCGTGAGCTGGAGCGAGTCGAGGACACGGATGATCTCGTCGACGTTGCGTCCTGTCGAGGCGGGGTAGGTCAAGATCAGCTTGACCTTCTTGTCCGGTCCGACGATGAAGACGCTGCGAACGGTCAGGGTGTCGTTGGCGTTGGGGTGGATCATGTCGTAGAGGTCAGCGACCTTGCGGTTCTCGTCACCGATCAGCGGGAAGGCGAGGGCTGAGCCCTGGGTCTCCTCGATGTCGCCGGCCCACTGGCCGTGGCTCTCCACGGAGTCGACCGAGAGGCCCAGCAGCTTGGTGTTGCGCTGGTCGAACTCGGCCTTGCGGGCTGAGAAGGCACCCAGCTCAGTGGTGCACACCGGCGTGAAGTCCTTCGGGTGCGAGAACAAGATGCCCCAGCCGTCGCCGAGGTACTCGTGGAAGCTGATGGTGCCCTCAGTGGTGTCAGCGGTGAAGTCAGGGGCTTCGTCGCCCAATCGAATAGCCATTGATCGTGGTCCTCCCCAGATGCCTGACGGTCTTTCCGGCAGGTGTCGGTCGTGTGATGAGACAGCCACCTTACCGGCTCCCCCTGAGATTGTCGACCTCATGGGTCGGATTTGTCGAGATTCAAGGGCTTCGGTCGCCGATCCCTCGGGTGGGCCATGGGAGACTCGACTCCCATGAACCCCTCCTTCCCCGATCGCTCAGAGGTCGTGGTCGCCGCCTTCGACCTTGACGGGACGCTGACAGAGGGCGGCTCGGTCTTCAAGTGGCTGAACCACGTCGCGGGTCGCAAGAACACCCTGTCAGCCACGATGCGGCAGGCTCCTCGCCTTGCCGTCGCCGCCCTGCGCAGCGGCACCACGGCTGACGACGCCAAGGAGGAGCTCTTCGTCAGCGTGCTCCGAGGCAAGCCCTCCGCTGAGATCGAGCGGCTCTCGCTGGCCTTCGCTGAGTCTCACGTCGCCTCCAAGCTGCGCACCGACACCAAGGCTCGGCTCGACTGGCACGTGGCCATGGGCCATCGCGTAGTGCTCGTCTCGGCGTCGCCCGAGCTCTACGTCGCTCGAGTCGCCACCCTGCTCGGCGCTCACGGCGCGGTGGCGACCAGGCTCGCGGTCGGACCCAACGACGAGCTGACCGGTCGCTACGAGGGCCGCAACTGCAGAGGATCTGAGAAGTTCTCTCGCGTCACGTCATGGATGCGCTCTGAGGGCCTCTTGGGCTCCTCTGAGCAGGCACCGGTGCTCTGGGCCTACGGCAACAGCCGAGGTGATCTCCGACTCCTTCGAGCGGCTGACCACGGCGTCAGCTGTGCGAAGCTCGGCATGCTCAGCCGCCTCTCGCAGTTCCCCTCGCTCGCGGACACCGTCGCTGCGACCTCGCTCGCCTAGGGCGGAGCGCTCAGAGAGTGGCCACCTTGAGCGACGCCTTGACCGGCAAGGTCACGATGCCGGGCGAGCGACCCTCGTAGATGGTCTTGAGCCGACAGGCGTCTTCCTTCCAGGCGTAGACCACGCCGCCGAGGCGGCTCAAGATGCCGCCGGAGATCTTCATCTCCTCGCCGGCGAAGGGCCAGGTGTCGAAGGAGAAGGTCAGCTCGCCCTTGCCCGTCTCGAGATCGAGATGCTCGTCGAGATCGAGGGTGGAGGCGGTGAGCACCAGGTAGCCGAGGGGGCTGTGGACCTCGATGCTGAAGACGACGCCCTTGACCGTGGCGCTCGAGGTGTAGACGAGGGTGATCTCGACCGGATCGCCGCTGCGGAAGGGCAGGGAAGCCACCGCACCGGGGTGGGTGCAGTGGATATCGAGGAGTGTGACGTCGCCCTTGTGGACGGTCTGGTTCTCTTCGTGGACGGGCCGTGAGGCTTCCTCTCCGAGCAGGCTGTCTCGGAAGATCTGCACCGCGTGACCAGGGGTGCCGATATCGAGCATGTTGCCGTGGCTCAGCACCACCGCTCGGTCACAGATCGACTTCACCTGGTCGGCCGAGTGGGTGACCACGATGATGGTCCTGCCCTGTTCTTTGAACTCGCGGATGCGCTGGAGGCACTTGCGCTGAAAGCGCTCATCTCCCACGGCCAAGACCTCGTCGATCACCAAGATGTCCGGCTTCACGCTGACGGCGACAGCGAAGCCGAGACGCACGTACATGCCGGAGGAGTAGAACTTCACCTGGTTGTCGATGAACTGCTCGAGCTCGGCGAACTCGACGATCTCATCGAAGACCTTTGCCACCTCTTTCTTCGACAGACCCAGCATCGAGCCGTTCAGGTACACGTTGTCTCGCCCGCTCAGCTCGGGCTGGAACCCGGCCCCGAGCTCCAAGAGGCCAGCCAGCTTGCCACGCACCACGACCTGGCCCGTCGTGGGCTGGAGCACGCCGCAGATGCACTTGAGCAGGGTTGACTTCCCCGAGCCGTTGTGACCCAAGATGCCGATGGTCTCGCCCTCTTTGACATCAAAGGAGAGGTCGTGGAGCGCCCAAAGATCCTCGTAACGGGCGTGGCCTGCCTTCACAATCCGCTCTTTGAGGCTGTTGCCTCGTTCGTGATAGAGGCGGAATCGCTTGGAGACCCCTTCGATGGTGACTGCGCTCTGCTCGCTCATCACAGCTCCTCAGCGAAATTGCCCTCAAGGCGTCCAAAGATCGCCAGAGCACCATAGGTGGCAGCAAGCCCCACCACGATGAGCGCCAAGTCCATCCAGAGGTAAGAGGTCGCCGGCCACGGCGGCAGCAGCTGGGTCAAGCTGTGGGGATTCGCGGTGTCCGTCGTCAGATGGACCACGGGATGGGCATAGATCACCCGCTGCACGGTCAAGATGATCGGTGTCATCGGGTTGAGGAGATAGACCCACGTAAGGCCGTGCTGATCGGTGTGAGGGTAGATCGAGTGCCAAAACGAGTAGACGATCGGGCAGGCCCAGAACCACGCCATCATCACCACCTCCATGAGGTGCTGCATGTCGCGCAGGTAGACGTTGACCGCAGAGAGAGCGATGCCCAGCGCGACGGAGATCAACGCAGCGGCGAGCAGTGCCGGGATGAGCAAGGGCAGCAGGTTCCACGCAGGGGCGTTGCCGACCACGATCATGAAGAGGATCAAGACGATCGCCTGGAAGAACATGTAGACAGCGGCGGTGCCGACCGCGGCGATGGCCAAGATCTCTCGCGGGAAGGCCACCTTCTTGACGATGCCGGCCTGTTGGACAACGACGCCGGTGGCGGTCTGGACGCCTGTCTGGAAGAAATTCCAAAAGACGATGCCTGAGAAGAGGTAGATGGCGAAGTGGGGAATGCCATTCTTGAGGACGAGGCCGAAGACCAGCCAATAGATCGCCAAGGTGGTGGCTGGCGCCACCATCGACCACAGCAGCCCCAGAGAAGAGTTCTTGTACTTGACCTTGATCTCCGTGGAGACCAGGTTCAACAACAGCTCCCGGCAGCGCCAGATCTCTTTGATCCGTGAGGGGACCGAGCTGGAAGCAGAGACCACCCGCACTTGCTTGGGCGGGGCTACGTCCACCACCTTCTGCTTCTCAGGGGACGGCACCGACGCCGAGGCGTCGTCGCTCACCCCTAGTTTCCTCCGACGCGGGCAGTGGAGCGGTCGATCACCGCATCGATGAAGCCGTAGTCCTTGGCCTCGTCGGCGGTGAACCAGCGGTCACGGTCCGAGTCTGCCTCGATCCGCTCGACGTCCTGGCCGGTGTGGAACGCGATCCGCTCGGCCAAGGTCCGCTTCATGAAGACGATCTGCTCGGCCTGGATGGCGATGTCAGAGGCCTGGCCCTGGATGCCACCCGCGTGGGGCTGGTGCATGAGGATCCGTGAGCTCGGCAGCGCGTAGCGCTTGCCCGCGGTGCCCGAGCAGAGGAGGAACTGGCCCATCGAGGCTGCCATGCCGACGCAGATCGTCCGCACGTCGCACGAGACGTACTGCATGGTGTCGTAGATGGCGAGGCCGTCGGTGACCGAGCCACCCGGTGAGTTGATGTAGAGCGAGATGTCGTTGTCGTCATCTTCTGACTCGAGGAGCAAGAGCTGCGAGCAGATGGTGTTCGCGGCCTGCTGGTCGACGACGGAGCCGAGAAAGATGATGCGCTCGCGCAAGAGGCGCTGGGTCAGATCGAAGGGCGTGCCGCCGGAGTCTCCAGAAGCGAGGGAAGGCATGATCAGTGAGTTGTCCATGAGGTTGAGGCTACCTGCCAACTCTCCTCCGAGAGGTCCATGAGCCTCTCTAGGATGGTGCTGGTCCCTCCACGATCGGTGGCCGGGCACTGCTTGCGGGTGTGGCGGAATTGGCAGACGCGTCGGGTTTAGGTCCCGGTCCCTTCGGGGGTGGAGGTTCGAGTCCTCTCGCCCGCACTGGAAGGCGACGGTGACGCCACGTCGCCTACGCTTCGAAAATGGCTCCCACACGACCCCTGATCGATCCACCTGAGGGTGACGCTCCCGAAGAGCTCCTCATCGAAGACCTGCTCGTCGGCGACGGCGAGGAGGCCACAGCGGGCCATCAGGTCCTCGTCCACTACGCCGGTGTCGCGTGGTCGACCGGCGAGGAGTTCGATGCCTCATGGAACCGCGGGGATCCCTTCGTCTTCGGGCTCGGCGCCGGGCAGGTCATCGCTGGTTGGGACCAGGGCGTCGAGGGCATGCGCGTCGGCGGCCGACGTCGGCTGACCATCCCCTCGCACCTCGGCTACGGAGCCGCCGGTGCCGGTGGCGCGATCAAGCCTCACGAGACGCTGATCTTCGTCGTCGACCTCCTCGAGGTGCGCTAGGG
>Ga0075017_100000846_pt1 | contig 17909 bp, 16 predicted proteins | sample AleBraG_ABR_2012_FD_71475 | JGI IMG/M metagenome (GOLD analysis project Ga0075017, IMG submission 71475) | Freshwater sediment microbial communities in response to fracking from Pennsylvania, USA - Alex Branch Run_MetaG_ABR_2012 | ecosystem: Environmental > Aquatic > Freshwater > Creek >... | reverse complement strand
GTCTCGACGCGAATGCCCTTAGCCCGGCGCATGTTGTAGAGACAAGCATCTTCCGGTTTGCCGTCTACCAGAACTACACACGAGCCGCAGTCTCCCGTGCTGCAACCTTCCTTGGCGCCACAGAGGCCGAGGTCATCGCGCAGGAAGCGCAGCAATGAAAGTTTCTCGTCTGCCGGTCGCTGAATGGGCTTTCCATTCACGACTAAGTCGACATCGATCATCGCCTTTTATTCCCCCTTCGATGACAAGCGGCAACATCTGTGGAACCGGTTGCGTCCAGACAGCCAGATCTGCTCATTGATCTTAGCATCGGGGCGATAGCACGGGAAGTCCCAAATGGCAACAAGATTTGAATTTCGCGGTTCTGCTTGACACCGTGGCTGACGTTAGCTTACACTGCAAACGTTTGCGTAACACGGACACAATCGGCCACCGCCGGCAAAAAATGACGCTGCGGAAATTGGCAAAGCTGGTCGGGGTGTCCACTTCTACCGCTTCTCGAGCGCTGAATCAAAACTCAGCCATCAGCGAAGAAGTTCGAAAACGGGTGATCCGGGCAGCCCAGGAAGCGAATTACATCCCCAACAGCATGGCGCGCGGCTTGGCTCTCAAGCGTTCTCACCTGATTGGCCTGGTGGTTCCATCCATCGCAAACCCCTTCTTTGCCGAAATCGCTCGAGGCGCGCACGATGCGGCCTATGAAAAAGGATATGTAGTCACCCTCTGCGATACGCAACGCCGGGCCGAACGGGCCGATCTTTTCGCCCAGACCTTGCTTCAGTCCAGGGTGGACGGAGTGATTGTGGCCGGCGGCGTGTTGTCGCCGGATCAGATCCAACTCTTGAAGCAGCAGGAACTGCCGCTGATTTTCGCGGGCCGTAGATCCTCGGGAACTGGCGACTCCAGCGTGTCGGTTGATAACGTCGCGGTGGGTGTTGAGGCGACCAATCACCTGATTTCCAGAGGGCACCAGAAAATCGCTTATTTCAGCGGCCCGCTGGATTCTCCAGGCAGCAAGGATCGCCAGCGGGGCTACCAGGAGGCCATGGAAGCGCAAGGGCTTGCCTGTTCCATTATCCGGGGCGACTACACGATGGAATGCGGCTTTGGTGAGTCCGCCCGGATTGCTGAGATGAAATCGCCCTACACGGCCGTTTTCGCCGCCAACGACATGCTGGCGATCGGCTTGATCATGGGTCTGGTGAATCGCGGCCTGAAAGTGCCGCAAGATGTGGCCGTCGTCGGCTGCGACGACATTCCCATGGGCGCGTTGATCAAGCCTTCCCTGACCACCATTCGAGTACCGATGTACGAGATCGGTGCGCGGGCGATGCGGCTGCTGGTGCGTTCGCTGGAAGGCGAGTACACGGGACCGGCTGAATCGGTACTGCTGGAATGTAAGTTGGTAATCCGGGAATCGGCGGGGAACTAAGGTGGTCATCAAGGAGACAGTGCCACAGTGCGGCAAGAAGTTGTAACGTTTTTCAGCGAAGGGTCCCGCCTGACGGGCCGCCTGCGTCTACCGGACGAAGGTAGCGGTCCATGGCCAGGGATTGTGCAGGGGCCAGGCTGGCTGGGGCTTCACGATGCGAAGCTGTACGAGCGCTATCACCAGGCGTTTACCGCCGCCGCCTATGCGGTCCTCGTTTTCGATTACCGCGGGTTTGGCGACAGCGAGGGCGAGAAGGGCATGATTTTGCCAATGCGCCAGGCAGAAGACATTCGCAACGCGATCACTTATATGCAGACCCGCAGCGAAGTGGACCCGAACCGAATCGGTTTGTTCGGCTCAGGTGGCACAGGCGGTGCGAACCCGATTTATGTTGCCGCGGTAGACCTGCGGGTGAAATGCGTTGTGAGCAACTACGCTTTTGCGAGCGGCCGGGATTGGCTGCGCAGCATGCGGAGAGAGTACGAATGGCTGGAATTCCTCAAACGTCTGGAATGCGACCGCAGGAAGCGTGTCCTGGAAGGTGAGAGCGCGATGGTGAGTCCGCGGGAAGAACTGATGGTGGTTACGCCCGAGCGCAAGGCGACTAACGTAAAGAAAGACGTGGATTCGCGCATTCCGGAACTGGTTCCGCTACGCTGTGCCGAAGCGATCATGGAGTTCTCCCCGGAAGATTGGGTCGCGCGGATCTCTCCGCGCGCAATTCTGTTTATTTCGACTGAAGGCGATGCGGTTACTCCGGAAGATCAGACTTTCCGTCTGTTTGAAAAAGCGGGCGAGCCAAAGAAGCTCATTCTCCAAAAAGAAACGTCTCACTACAGAGCTTACGATGACTACTTCGATCAGGTCACTCCGCAAATTGTGGATTGGTACGATCGCCATTTGACCTACGCCAAGGTAGATACCTGGGACAAGAGCACGCGATAAGAAGGGAACCGCACACTTGTTGGTCAATGTTACAGAGAATCTCGATCTTAAAGCTTCTCAGTCAGACGTCTGGCGATTGTTGCGAGATACCCAGCGCCTGGCGGCTCTGATCCCGGGGGTGGAGTCGGTTTCAAAGATTGAGGAAGCAGAACGGGAAAGTCATGCCGGCGTGGTGACAGAGAAAGTTGGCCCGTTCAAGGTGACGTTGAACCTCGAAGTCGAGTTTACCGAGATTGTGGAAGCGTCATTCCTCAAAGGGTCGGTCAAAGGTCACGATAAACACAAACTGAGCCGCGCCACCGGCACTATTTCCGTCACGCTGACCTCGACTGCCGGGAACACTCAAATGCAGTTTGAAGTCGCGGTAGAAGTACTCGGCAAGCTGGCCACCCTGGGAGCAACGGTCATCCGCCGCCGCATAAACGACCTGTTCGGAGAATTCGCGCGCCGCTTCGAGTCGGAGTTTGGGGTCGCCGCGTGAAACTAGAGTTCGTACTGAACGGGAAGGCCACCTCGGTTGCGATCGAGCACCGTGAGACGTTGGCGGAAACCCTTCGAAACAGGCTGCGGCTGACAGGGACAAAGATTTCTTGCGAGGCGGAGGTGTGCGGGGCGTGCACCGTGCTCGTGGACGGCTTGCCGGTTAGTGCCTGTACCTATCTGGCCTATGAGGCGCGAGGGCGAAAGGTGGTGACCATCGAAGGCCTTGAGGACGAGTCGGGAAAATTGCACCCAGTGCAGCAAGCTTTCATTGATGAATTTGCCTTTCAGTGTGGGTTCTGTACGCCCGGCATGATCCTGGCAGCCAAAGCGCTGTTGGACGAAACGCCGAATCCCAGCGAGCCCGAGATCCTGGCCCACATGGACGGCAATCTCTGCCGTTGCACGGGTTACCTTCCCATCGTCAAGGCTGTTCGGCGGGCAGCCGCCGGAATGAGAGACGAAAGGTGAAGAAACCCGGCGAATTTAGAGTTGTCAACCATTCCGTACCTCGCGAAGACGGTCAAGCGAAGGTAACAGGGCGGGCCATCTACGCCAGCGACCTTACGGTTGAGAACATGGCTTGGGCAAAGATTCTGCGGAGCCCATTCGGCCATGCCAAAATTCGCTCCATCGATGCCAGCGCCGCTAAGTCACACCCTGGTGTGATCGATGTGATTACTGGCGCGGACCTGGCCGGTATCGATCCGTACTATGGGCATGCCGTGAAGGATCACCCAATCCTGGCGATCCACCGGGTGCGTTTTGCGGGTGAGCCTGTTGCCGCCGTGGTCGCCGAGGATGAATTGAGCGCCGAGGAAGCCCTGGAGTTGATAGAAGTCGACTACGACGAACTGGCTTCGGTCATGGATGTCGATGCTGCTCTGGCAGAGACTGCACCCTTGATTCACGAACAGAGTTATCGGGAAGGTGCATTTCGAGGATTTAAAGACGGCAGGCAGGCCTCCGGCAATGTTTGCCAGTACGTTCATGTTCAATGGGGCGATGCCAAGAGCGCGTTCGAATCCGCGGCCCACACTGTGGAGGGCGAGTTTTTCTTCCCTATGGCGTATGCCTACGCGATGGAACCATACGTCGCAATCGCCACTTACACCAAAAACAATCTGACGGTTTACTCTTCAGCGCAGCACCCATTCATGGTGAGGCACGATCTGGCCGAGATTTTCGGCATGTCGCTGAACGCCGTGCGCGTGATTGTGCCGTACGTGGGTGGTGGCTATGGCAGCAAGTCCTACACGAAAATCGAGCCGATTCCCGCGGTCTGTTCCTGGAAGACCGGCCGACCGGTCAAGTTACAACTGAGCGTTGAGGAAGCATTCCTCACCACACGAGGCGATGATGCCCGAGTGCGGATTCGCACTGCCTGCGATCGTGCAGGCAAACTACTGGCGCGCGAGGCTACCATCCACCTGAACACCGGCGCCTATGCCGAAAACAGTCCGCTAGTCTGCGCCAAGGCCGCCAATCGGATCATCGGCCCTTACTTGATACCTAACGTCGACATCCACTGCTATGCCGTTTATACAAATACGGTGCCGGCGAGTTCGTATCGCGGATTCGGTTCGACGCAAGTCACTTTCCCGGCCGAGTCGCAACTGGAAGAGATGGCTGAAAAGCTCGGACGCGACCCGCTAGAGTTCCGTCTCGCGAATCTGGCAGAGCGCGGCCAGACCATTTACCCGGGCCTCCGGCCAATTGATGCCGACGTGCCAGGGGACTTACGGCACGTAGCTAGTGTATTTGAGAAAGCCGGTCCCCTGCGGCCAGGATTTGGACGTGCTGTCGGCTGTTCGGCAAGCGATGCGGGTTCGCATCCGGTGACGTCGGCGATGATTCAAGTGTATTCCGACAATTCCGTGTCAGTCCTGAGCGGCAGCACCGAGATGGGACAGGGAAGCCACACCGTGCTGGCGCAAATTGCCGCTGAGGAAATGGGCGTACCGCTCGATAAGGTGCGACTGGTTAGCGCGGACACGGCCATCACCCCATTTGAGCGCTCGACCGGCGCAAGCCGCACGACCACACTGATGGGGCGCGCTGTTCTGGAGGCTTGCCGGGAAGCGATTGCCCAGTTTCGAACCATGGCGGCGGACTCGCTTGGCTGCAAGCCGGAAGATTTCATCGAGGAGCCCGGCGCATTGCGGCTTGGCGATACACGTCTCACTTGGGGTGACATCCTGGTGAAATTCTTTCATCACCGGGATACGAGTATTGTGGGCCGCGCTTACCTCAGACAGACCGGGGATCTCAAGATGCTGCCTCCGTTCTGGGAGATCGGCGTGGTTGGCGTTGAAGTCGAAGTGGACCAAGAGACAGGGAAGATTCGTCTCGACAAACTCGTCACGGTTGGAGATGTCGGCTTGGCGATCAATCCGGCAGCCGCCGAAGGCCAAGACTTAGGCGCCGCAACGATGGGAATTGGAATTGGGCTGTTTGAGGAGCTGATTTACGACGGGCAGCAGTTAACGAACGGAACTCTGCTTGAGTACCGCGTGCCGCGATTTGAAGATCTCGCTCAAGAGATTCACATGTCACTGGCCCAGAACCAGGACGGCGCCGGCCCCTACGGCGCAAAGGGCGGCGGAGAAGGATCGTTGAATCCAATTCCCGCGTGCTTGGCCAATGCCGTCTATCGGGCAACGGGTGCTCGTATCCGCCGGCTGCCACTGACGCCAGAGCGAGTGTGGCGGGCGCTCCGGGAGCGCGATACGGAACGAACTTTGGAATTGAAACAGGGAGGCTAAATTTGGCTATCGACTTATTACTGAAGGGTGGAGAAGTTGTCACCGAGGGTGGCTTGGTTCGCGCCGATGTGGCGGTGTCCGGGGAGATCATCGTGGGCCTGACGTCGCCGGGTGAATCGCCACAGGCAAAACGGGTGGTCGACGTGAGCGGATTGACCGTATTGCCTGGGGTGATCGATACTCACTCTCATCATCGCGAACCAGGTTTCACTCACAAAGAAGACATCATCACTGGCACGTCGGCAAGCGCAGCCGGCGGCGTGACTATCAGTGTTGCCATGCCCAACGTGTACCCTTCGCCGACGACGCCTGAAAACCTGCGCGACATGTTCGCGCTGTATGAGAAAAAGGCGCTGATCGACTATAACGTGAACGCGGCTGGCACGAATCTCGAAACCATTCCGGCCCTGGCGGAGATGGGAATCCTATCGTTCAAGGTGTTCATGGTGGTGGATACCGGGCGCGACTATCCGCATATGCCGGGAATCGGCGTGCATGATCACGGCAAGATGCTGGCCATCTTTCAGAAGGTTCAGAAAACCGGTCTGCCCATCATGGTACATCCTCATGATCAGGAGTTGATGGACGAAATCGAGAAAGGCTACTGGAATGAAGGCAAGCATGACTTCCGTGCCTATGCTCAGGCTTACAGCGCTTTTGACGGCGTGATTTGGGATACAGCCGTTGGCGTCTTGCTTCGTTTACAGCAGGCAACCGATGTGCGTCTCCATGTCTTGCATCTGCAAACCATCCAATGCACCGAGATGATTCGTGCGGCAAAAGCTGCGGGCCGCCCCGTTACGTCGGAGGTCAATCCCTGGTGCTTGTGGCTGGGTAACGACTGGGCGAATATTGAACGCCTGGGATCGTATGCTCTTTCCTATTACGTGCCGCCACAGCACTCCGCCGCGGCTTGGAGGGCGCTGTTGGAAGGTGTAGGCGACGTGATCGCGACAGATCACGCCCCGCACCTCAAGGAAGAAAAAGAGCCGGGTTGGCAAGATGGCTGGAAGGCGCATACCGGCACTCCCTCTGCGCAGGATTATCTTTCGATGCTTCTGACCGACGTGAACGACGGTAAGATCGGGCTGAAGAAAGCCGTGGAACTGGTCTCGGAAAATCCCGCTAAGATCTTCCGGCTCTATCCGAAGAAAGGCGCGATTCGCATTGGCGCCGACGCCGACTTTGCGATTGTGGACATGAACCACGAATTCACCATCAGCAACGAGAATGTGATCAGTAAGTGCGGCTGGACGCCTTACGCGGGCAAGAAGTGCAAAGGCAAGCCGGTCCACACCGTGGTGCGCGGCAAATTCGTGTACGAAAACGGCAAAGTGATTGGCCAACCAGGCCATGGTAAAAAGGCCAGCCCGCTGTCGCGCGGAGTGGCGAGGGCGATCGCTGCCGCGCACCCGTCGGCATAAGTTCAATCCAAGGAGAATTGACGAATGGCAACACAGTTCGGGCTATTGGTGCCCCATTTCGGCGCGGACGCAACCAAGGACAAGCTGATTGAGGGAGCGAAAAAAGCGGAGGCCCTCGGGTTCGATTCTTTGTTTGTGCGGGATCATCTGGTCTTTCATCCCCACGGGATGGAAGGCACGGATAATACCTTCATCGATCCTTTTATCGCGCTGGCAGCGATGGGTACCGTCACTTCCAAAATTCAGCTCGGCTTCGGGTCGTTGATTCCGCATCGGCATCCCCTGTTACTGGCGTTGATGCTCAACTCGCTCGAGTATATGTGTGGCGACAGAATGGTGCTGTCGTTGGGGCTGGGGAATTTTCAGGTGGAATTCGACGCTCTTGGAATGAGCGACTGGAAGCGCGACGAGGTGGCCGAAGAGCAAGTTGCCATTTTGCGTCAAGCGTGCAGCAAGGAACTTTTCGCTCACCAGGGCCAGTATTACAAGTTCGAAGAGGTCGGATTCAAGCCAAGGATGGCGAAGGCACTGGAGATCTGGTATGCGGGCGGTACCCCGGCCTCAGTGCGCCGGGCACTGGCATACTGCGAGGGCTGGTTGCCGGGTCGAATCAACCTTGCGACCTACAAGAAACGAGTGGAGAAGATGCGGCAGGATGCGGCCGAGATGGGCCGCCCGCGAGTTCTGGAAGGTTGCATTCCGATCACCAGTATCGACGTGGATCGCGAAACCGCGCTGCGTAAAGTAAACGTCGCGGGCTTGCTGGACAATGCGAATAAGCAAAAATTCTGGGTCAAACCAGAGTCTGGTTCTTTCAATACCTGGGAAGACCTGGAGGGGTCCTTCATCGTTGGGAGCCCGGACGACATTGTCAGGGAAGTGCAGAAATACCTGGAAGTGGGGATCGATCACATCATCTTCGACTTCCGCTTCCGCTTCGACGAGTGGGACCTGTCGGTCGACCTTTTAGGAAAGGAAGTTCTTCCTCGCCTCCGTAAGTTGGCAGCTAAAGCATAAACGATGACGCCGCTCCGCCGCTTTGAAATTCACCAGCCTTCAACCGTCGCGGAGGCATCCCGGATGCTCGCGCAGTTTGGCGATGAGGCTGGTGTTTACGCCGGAGGAACGGAACTGCTGCTGGCAATGCGCAGTGGTGCGCTGCGCTACACTCAACTGATCGACGTTAAGGTCATAGCCGGGCTCGATTCTATCGAGTTGCGGGCCGATCATCTGGAAATAGGCGCCGGGGCAACCCACCGCGTCATTGAACGTTCGAGGTTGGTTCGGCAGAAACTGCCCGTGCTGGCGGAGATGGAGTCCCATGTGGCCAACATTCGCGTCCGCGCATCGGGCACAATTGGCGGCAACTTGTGTTTCGCCGAACCTCATTCCGATCCGGCCACCTTGTTACTCGCTCTGGGCGCCAAGGTGGAAGTGGAAGGCCCTGAAGGGCGTCGCGAACTAGGCGTGGAGGAACTGATCGAAGGAGCCTATGCGAATAGCCTGCGCCCCAGTGAGTTGCTGACTAAGCTTCGCGTCCCGGTTGCTTCCCCCGGCCTCCGAGCCGCCTATCTGAAGTTTCAGGTACACGAACGGCCAACCCTAGGCTTGGCTCTGGCTATGGAAACCGCCGAAGGTGGTCAGCTCATTAAGAATGCTCGCGTGGCGCTAGGTTGCCTTTGTCCCTTCCCGAGGAGATCCGAAGCTGCTGAAAGCATGCTGATGGGATCCAGCGAAGCAGTCAAGAATCGCTTGCCCGATGCGGCGCTGGCCTTGGCGCAAGAGGCTGAGTTGATCGACGACCAGGAAGGCGCCGTCGATTATAAGACACATCTCATCGAGGTTTTCCTCCGGCGTGCATTCCTAAAGGCGCTGGGGGCGGAGCATAATTTTTAGTCACGCGACCAACGCTGCGAAGGGGTACGCCATGGTCCTACATCCCGGCAAAAGCATCGATTGGCCATCGCCGCGGTGCTCGATCCACTTCGGACTAAAACTCAATTTCTAATTGCCATGTCCACCAAGCAAAAGCATTCAACACCCGACTTCGCAAAATTCATCGACGCAGAGGAATTGGCCGGCCTTGCCCTTAAGATGGCCAACACAAACAGCCCGATGGGTCATGAACAGCCGCTGGCAGACGTGGTTCATAGCTGGCTTTCCGAAAATCACTTGAACTCACGCCTGCAACCCATTCTCGCGGACCGCGCCAACGTGGTGGCGGTTTTAAAGGGGTCCGGCCAGGGGCACAGCCTCCTCTTTAACTCGCACTTGGATAGCGAGATCTCCGGGCCCGAGTGGGAATGGGGCATGAATGCTCCCGATATCAACAGAATCGGGGCTTGGCGGGAAGGCGAGCGGCTCTTTGGGCACACGGTACTCAACGATCGAGGTCTGATGGCCACGACGATGATCACCCTTAAGGCTCTCCGGGACTCCGGCCTGCCACTGGCCGGTGACGCCATCTTTACGGGTGTTGCCGGTGAGACGGGTGCAGCCCCGGTCGACGAGTTTCAGGGTCTCACTTACGAGGGCAAGGGAATTGGAAGCCGCCATCTCATCGCCCACGGAGTGCGGGCCGACTACGCGCTGGTCGCGGAAACGACCGACTTTGGTATTTCCTGGATCGCTTGCGGGGCCTGCTATTTCAAGGTCAGCGTACCGGGTATCAACCAATACACACCGCGCTCACAGCGGCCTGACGACATTGCTCGACATCCCAACGCCATCGTCAAGATGGCGCATGTGATTCAGGCCATCGAGAAGTGGGCCAGAGAGTACGAAGCACGGAATACGACGGAGACCGTCTGTGGCAGAATCGTTCCCAAAGTGAATATTGGAGCGGTCCGTGGCGGTGTGGTCTACCGGCCGAATCGCACCTCGACGCATTGCTCAATCTATGTGGATGTGCGCATCTTGCCGGGCGCCGATCCCCTGACCGTGGAACGGGAACTGAGCGCCGTGGTAGCGGCCGCCGGCGTTGGAGCGAAAGTGGAAACTTATCTCGCGCGTACTGGGGCTGTTGGTCAGAATGTTGAACCACTGGCAGACATTGTCAAGCGGTGTTGCCAAGCGGTAACCGGCCACGAACCAACACCCAAAGCGCCACAGGTAGTGGTCAGCATGTGGCGGGATAACAATGTCTTCAATGAAGCTGGAATCCCGTCGCTGACTTTCGGGCCTCCCCGACGCCGCGAAGAAGACACCAGCCGTCTGTACTTTCAGTTGGAAGATCTTGTGAACATGGCCAATATCTATGCACAAGTAGCTTACGAAATCTGCTCGCAACCCAAAAGATAAGGGAACATCGCCATGGCAGCCGCCCCCATTAACATCGTAGAAGTCAGAGATGAAGAGGCACAACATTCGCTTAAATCGCTGGTTGGGCTGATTGCCGGCCCCGTTTTGGGGATTCTCTTGTGGTTTGCTCCCCTTGCGCTTGAGGCCAATGTGAAGCACACGCTGGCGATTGTGACCTTCATGATCGTCTATTGGATCTTCGAGCCGATTGATCACGGGTTGACCGCTTTGGCCGGTTGCTATTTGTTCTGGGCGCTCAAGATCGTTAAGTTTGAAACAGCGTTTGCCGGCTTCACCGACAACACCCCGTGGTTCCTGTTCGGCGCGATGCTGATGGGTGTGGCTGCGGCACAATCCGGTCTCGCCAGGCGCATCGGTTTCATTGTGATGGGCATCATTGGAGTCTCTTACGCCAGACTTCTGTTGAGCGTAATCGTCTTGGTATTGCTCCTTAATTTTCTGGTCCCTTCGGGCATGGCTCAGGTGTCCATCATTGCGCCCATGATCATCGGCATCGTGGCGGCATTCGGCGTAGAGAAGGGAAGCAACATCGGCCGGGGGCTCTTCATCATCCTCACCTACACCTGCGGTCTCTTCAATAAGATGATTCTGGCGGGCGGCGCGAGCATTCTCACTCGAGGCCTGGTGGAAAAACTGACGGGTAAACCGATTCTGTGGAGTCAGTACTTCATTGCCTACCTCCCGGCCACGATCCTCACGATTTTTGCGTGCTGGCTGACCACGTTGTGGCTGTATCCTCCGGAGAAAAAGGAGTTGCCCGGAGGACGCCAATATCTGAAAGATTCGCTACGGGCGCTCGGCCCTTGGACGGCCGCGGAGAAGAAGACACTAGCCTGGCTGATACTTGCCATTTGCCTTTGGGGAACGGACTTCCTGCACGGTATTAGCCCGGCGGTGATTGCAATGGGCATCGGCCTGGTGGTTGCTCTTCCTAAAGTCGGGGTGCTGACGACTAAAGACATCCGCTCCATGAACTTCCTGCTGATCATATTTCTAGGTGGGGCGTTGAGCATGGGCGAGGTGCTCATCAAAACGAAGGCATTGGATACCATGACGGACGCCATGATGTCCTGGATGACACCTCTTTTAGGCGGCCCTTTTCAATCGTCGAGTCTCCTTTATTGGACGGCGTTCTTCTATCATTTCGTCCTGGCGAGCGAGTTGTCCATGCTGAGTACCTCGCTTCCGGTGATCTTGAAGTTTGCCCAAAGCCACGGGTACAATCCGGTTGCCTTTGCCATGCTCTGGAACTTCGCATCGGGCGGGAAGTTATTTGTCTATCAGTCTTCCGTAATGATTCTGGGCTATGCCTACGGCTATTTTGAAGGCAAAGACTTGCTCAAAGTCGGGCTGGTCCTAACCATTGTTGAGGGGCTGATCGTCATGTTCCTCGTGCCTCTCTACTGGCCGCTGATCGGCTTGCAGTGGACAGGAAATTGAGTGAGCAAAACATTTTTAGAGCGCTTCGGAACAAGAATTTCCGGTATTTTTTCGTTGGGCAGATGTTGTCGGTGGCCGGGACCTGGATGCAGCGTGTTGCCCAGGGCTGGTTGGCTTACCGTCTGACCGGGTCCTCCTTCTATTTGGGTCTGGTGAGTTTCGCTGGCAGCGCGCCGGCGTTCCTGTTGGCGCCATTGGGCGGAATCCTGGCTGACAGGTTCGACCGGCGCCGCCTAATGGTCTGGGCTCAAACGCTGGCTCTCCTGCAGGCCGGCGCCCTCGCCATCCTGACCCTGGCCGGAGTCATAACGCCGGCGTCACTCCTCTTCCTATCCGTCATTCAAGGAATCATAAACGCGTTTGAAAATCCTGCGCGCCAATCTTTCTATACCGAAATGGTGCGAGCTGAAGATCTTTCTAACGCGATTGCGCTCAATGCCTCCCTTGTCAACGTGGCCCGAGTGGTGGGACCCGCGGTGGCTGGTGTTCTGGTTGCGCTATGGGGCGAGGGGGTCTGCTTCTCGGTTAATGCCATCAGCTTTGTCGCCGTCATCGTGGCCCTGTGGTTGATGGACATCGAACCAAAGCCCCGCCCCCTGCCGAAGACGCCAGGTTTGCAGCTTCTGCGGGAGGGCTTCGTCTTCGTGAAGACCAAGCCGCCATTGCGGACCATGCTGGCAAACTTCTCTGTGTTTAATTTTGCCGGCAGTCCTTACCTCACGTTACTCCCGATGCTCGCCGTTGAAACCTTGCACACCGGCCCAAGCGGGCTCGGTTGGCTTGTCTCCGCCTCCGGCGCCGGCGCAATTATTGCTTCCCTGGTTCTTGCGTCTCGCAAGTCCACGGATGGCCTGCCCAGCGCGTCATTCGCAGCCACCGCGATGGGTGGATCGGCCCTGATCCTGCTGGCGATCTCTCACAGTCTTCCACTCTCAATCCTCATGATGTCGCTGGTGGGCGGTGGCTACTTGTTTACACTGGCTGGAACACAGACCATGATGCAAACCCAGGTGCCGGAAGAAATGAGAGGAAGAGTAATGAGTTTTTATTCTATGGTCTTTCTGGGCGTTCCGCCCCTGGGAAGTCTGTTGGCCGGCACGGCGGCCGAAAGATATCGCACGCCGGCTACCGTGGTGACCGGCGGATTGATCTGCTTGTTGTCCGCGCTTTACTGTGCTCGCGCGGCCCGCGGCAACGAGACACACGCTTAATTAATTGCCGGTGATCCTTTGCCAGAACCAGAAAGTGCCGAGGGCCAAGATCACCACGGATATGCCTCGTACGATGAGTTGATGCAATCGGAGATGCTGCATGTACAGCAAGCCCGGCAACAGGAGCGCCACGATACAGACCTGACCAACCTCGACACCCAGGTTGAACGAGAACAAAGCCGTCGCCAACAGCGCGCCGGACAGATGCACCTCAGCCAGCGCACTGGCGAAGCCGAAACCATGGACCAGGCCGAAGAAAAACGTGACGATCCATCGCCGGTCGAACGTTTTAAAGAATAGGTTTTCCAGCGCGATGTACATGATTGAGAGTGCAATGCCCGACTCCACCACCAGCGTTGGCAGAACCACCAAGCCGAGAGCGGCCAGCGCAAGTGTGATGCTATGGGCCACCGTAAAGGAAGTAACCACCTTGAGAATGGTCGGGAAAGACCCGCCAATCAAGACGATTCCAAGCAGGAACGCGATATGGTCGTAGCCCGTAAAGATATGCATGGCGCCCATTCGCACGAACTGCAGGAACGACCGGATCCACGGAGGTTTCGCTACTGCATCGTAGGTACGTCCATTCTCGAATACAAATTCCTGGGTTTGCCCAGCAACCTCAATGCGAGCAAGGGTCTTGTGAGCGGCAACAACGTCCCGTAGCAAATCACATCGGAGAGTAACGCGGTTCAGCGAGACGACGGGGGATGGGAATCTGACTCCGACCTGGAGGAAGGGGTGCCCCTCCGGATCTTTCCACGTTTGGACTCCCTCGATCGAGCCAGGAAGCGGCCGGCCTCGATCGATGACCGCAACATGGCTGAGCAGGTATTCATCCACCTGCTTCCGGCCGGCCTCCAACTCCTTCGCGTCCACGATTCCGTCGTGGTTCCGGTCAAGGGCAAACAGGAGATCGAGTTCCGGAATAGGGACCCGCAATAGCCAATGAACCTGGTGCTCTTCAATCTGAACCTCGGCATAGGTCAGACTTATGGTATGCGCCGCCAACGGAACACAACAAGAAATGGCGAGCAGGTAGGCAAGTGTTCTCCTAAGAATCACCGTCGAGCCTTTTGGTAAGTCTGCAAACAAGATTTCGCACCCTGGCTGAGGCCTGCTTTCTCTATCGGAATAAATCTAGCGCAGCGGCGCGGATCAGAGGACGCGCGGAGCCTTCGCTTGGCGTCCACTTCAAACCTTCGATCAAAGCGGCTGGTATACCGGCGGCCTTGGGCATGACCAGTCCCGCGGCGGAAGCCAATTCGTCAGCCCGCGCAATCACGGTTGCCTGCAGCAGGTGGCCGCCGCGGTCGCGAGCGCCGCGCAAATCCTCCAGGGCATCGATACCGGAGACTCCAATAGCGACGTTCACCAGTCCCTCTCGCCAGGCGCGCCCAAACGTATCCGTAATCAAGACCGCGCCGCATCCCAGTTCGTCGCGCAGCAGGTGGGCGGAAGCATCCGGATTAACCGGCAACAGGATCGCCTGGTTGTCCGCTCCGGCATTTGAGAGGTCCACCCCCGCATTGGCAGCCACAAAACCATGCAGTGTTTCCGCGATCAAAATGCCGTGATCCATCCGAACAATCCGTTTCGATTGCCGCAGAATTAACTCGATGAGCCGCGCGTCTCGTCCCCACTGTTCCGCCCAGCGGGATGCGAAGGGGCCCGGCTCAATCGTGCTCAAATCGACAACCGCACCCTCGGCCTTAGAAACAATCTTCTGTGCAACAACCACGATGGTTGCCCGTCCTACTACCTGGTTCTCGCGGACGGCTGCCTCGCGGATCAGTGTAGCCAGCGAATCGCCGTGCTTGATTTCCGGCAGCGTTGTCAGACCTGTGATTTGAATGCTCATCGTTGGCGCAGCAGTTCAGCAACCCGGCTTTGCGGAGCGCGAACCATCAGTTCTTCCACGTCCTCCGGTGTGTCGATATCAAACAGCAGGCCGGGTGGTTTTCGCACTTTGACGGGGATACCTCGGACTCTTGCTTGTTCCAAGTGCTTCAGAAAGCTGCCCGGTCCAAAACAGCTTGGAATCGCATCCGGAGGAGATCTCACCAGTGCATTTGTTCCGGTTCCATCGGCCGAAGGCACCACGATTACACCATCGCCTGATTCCGCAATCAGACCTTCGATTTCTTCCCTAGTCACAAGAGGCACGTCGATCGGCAACAATAAAACGATCTTTGCTCCCAAATCCATCGCTTTGCGGGCGGCGGCATCCGCCGACTGGCTATGCCCCAGTTGTTCCTGCTCTTCGAATACCTCAACACCCCGCTGCCGGGCCCTTTCCGCGGCGATAGCGTCACTGGTTGCCACGACGACCCGGTCGAGTCCTCGAACGGAGCAGAGCGTGGCAAGAACCTCATCGTACATTGCGCGTGCCAGCCGCTCCCTGTGCTCTGCCGTCAGAAAGTGGGCGAGCCGCTGCTTCGCATCGCCTGCAGCTTTCACCGGAAGCACCGCGAAAATCATTCGTTCTCCAGAGCTTTCAGCACGGAACGCGCCAAGGCCTTCTTCTGTGCCAAGCCAGTCATGATCGTGTTCGTGACCACCGTGCGCATACCGAGTGCGTCAATCGCTGGAGCAAGCTTCCGGTCCTCCCGATCGAGGACGAAAACATCCACCAGTCCTTGATATAGACGGGCGACGCCCCTGGCGGAGACTTCATTTCCCATGCTGGCCATCATGCCGGCGGCCGGCCCCTTCAAAGCTTTTCCGCCGACAATCGGAGAAATCGCGGCAGACCTGCATTTGCGTTTCTCCAGGGCTTTTCGGATCCCCGGCACCGAGAGTATGGGGCCGATGCTGATGATTGGGTTCGAGGGACAGAAGATGATACCCGAGGCTCCGCCAATGGCCTTCAGAACTCCGGGAGCCGGCTTGGCTTCCTTTGAGTTACGAAATAAGACGCCGAGAACTTTGTCACGCGCCCTTCGCTTTACAAAATATTCCTGGAACTCCAACTCTCCCCCAGGAGTATTGACCATCGTGCGCACAGGCTCGTCGCACATGGGCGTTACGGTGGACCGCACCCCCAAGCGGGCTCCCATCTCTTTCGTAATACGGCTGAGCGGCCAACCTTCACGCAGGCGATTCGAGCGCCAGAGATGGGTCGCAAAGTCCCGATCCCCCAACTGGAACCAGGTATCCTCGCCCAGTTGTCCCATCGACTGGAGGCAGTGAAACGTGTCTCCCCTTATACCCCAACCGTGTTCAGCATTTGCGAGACCCGCCAGAGTGTACACGACGGTATCCAGATCAGGCGAAATGTGCAGTCCATGAATTTCAGCATCGTCCCCGGTGTTCCCAACGATGAAAAGTTCTTCCGGCCGCAGAAGCCGCACCAGTCCATCGAGGAAACGAGCGGCGCCGACGCCACCAGCCAGCGAAACGATCATAAGTTTTTAGATTACGCCTCAAAATCGGATGAGCCCGAAAAACCGGTGCCGGAGGCGTTTCACGTGGGACGCTGTGAAACCGGTTGCATCAATCCATTCGGTAGCGGAGGCCAGTCCGACGGAGGGGCTACTCTTCGTGATAGTGCAGAATATCATCAGTTTCTGGAGATGTCAATTGTTCCCAGCCCATCCAATCCATACCTGCATCGACCGAAAATGAGCTTGTTGTTCTGCAAACGTTTGCGTAAAATGAAAGGGTCGGCCAAATCGGGCGTTGTGCGGAAATCGAGACTTTGCGCGCCATCATGCCAGAAGGAGGGAAACGATGCCTGGGAGCGACTTACGTCAAGTCTTGCGAGACTCTGCAGCCGCGCATGTCGCCGTTGGTCATTTCAACGCCACCGAAGCTATTGCCCTGAAGGGCATCGTTGAAGCGGCACGTTCGCTGCAAGTTCCCGTCATAATTGGTGTGACCGAAAGAGAGCGGGAGTTTCTGGGCACTCATCAATTGGCGGCGTTGGTGCATAGCATCCGCGAGGAACACGAAGTACAGTTGTTTCTTGACGCGGATCACACGCACACACTTTCCCAGGCAATCGAAGCCGCCAAAGCCGGCTTCGATGCTATTGTCTTTGATTGCAGTTCGCACTCACTCGAAGAGAATATGCGCCAGACAAAAACGGCCGTGGAAGCGGTGAAATCGATCAATCCCTCGATTCTTGTTGAAGGTGAGATTGGCGACATTGGAGTCGGCTCACGGATTCATCCCAACGTTCCGGAAAGCTGCCGTATTCTTACCACGCCTGATGAAGCGCGACAGTTTGTGGATTGGACTCGTGTCGAGATGCTTGCCCCAGCCGTGGGCAACATGCATGGCCTGACATCTGCGATGGCCAATGGTCACGAGCGCAAGAGACTCAACATTGAGCGCATCCGCCAAATCAAAGCAGCCACAGATATTTTCTTAACGCTGCATGGAGGCTCCGGAACCGGCGATGACGACCTCCAGGACGCTATTCTAGCGGGAATCAACATTGTCCACATCAATACTGAGATTCGCCTGGCGTTTCGGAAAGGTTTGGAGCGCTCTTTGGCGGAGAATCCAGATAATATTGCGCCCTATGAATTGCTCCAGCCCGCTGTCCAAGCCGTAAAAGAGGCGGCCCAGGCCAGACTGCGGCTGTTCAACACACGGGCTGCTGCTAATTCGCTGCACGAAGTTGAGGTTGCCCTTTAGAATGCTTCAGACCGCCATGGTCGCTGCAGGCGATACCATTTCGCGATCGGATGCTTATCACCTGATCCACGCCTCCGGCGACGAACTGGCAGATCTCTTCGCTGCGGCGGCCCGCATTAGAGAGCATCGCACGGGCAGGACTATTACCTACTCCCGAAAAGTCTTCATCCCGCTCACCAACTTATGCCGCGATGCTTGTGGTTATTGCACGTTTGCCCGCTTGCCCGGCGATCCTCGCGCACACACC
>Ga0075017_100000845_pt1 | contig 17928 bp, 14 predicted proteins | sample AleBraG_ABR_2012_FD_71475 | JGI IMG/M metagenome (GOLD analysis project Ga0075017, IMG submission 71475) | Freshwater sediment microbial communities in response to fracking from Pennsylvania, USA - Alex Branch Run_MetaG_ABR_2012 | ecosystem: Environmental > Aquatic > Freshwater > Creek >... | reverse complement strand
TCTCTCGATGATGAGGCCGCGGACACGAGCCACTGGTGGTATGGCGGTCACCATCTCTATCAGGCTTTCGTGCAGCCCATCTACCGCGGATCGACCACCGAAGGAACTCTGCTCGGCTTCCTGGTGATCGGCTACGAGATCAACCAGCCCTTGGCCGCGATTGTCGGCAAAGTCGCGGGCAGCCAGGTAGCCTTCTCCTACGGCGGTGAAGTCGTGGCCACGACTCTGTCGCCCACTCAAGTGCAGGCAGCTGGCGTCAAGGATCTGCTCACGGGCTTGCTGCAGAGCGATCCGCATGACGTCGAGATCGGAAAGGAGCATTTTCTGGCTACCTCCATCACGCTGTCGGGTTCGCGCGATGCGGCCGTTCGCCTTAGCGTTCTGGGCTCCTACGATCAGGCAACCAAGTTCATCGACCAGTTGAATAGTTATTTATTGCTGCTGGGGATTGCGGCGGTTCTGGTGGGAAGCGGTCTGGTCTTCTTTCTCTCTCATACTTTCACTCGTCCACTGGCCAGCCTGGTCGACGGCGTGCGCGCGCTGGAAGGCGGAGATTTCACTCACCCGCTGGACTCGAGCGGTGGCGATGAGGTCGCCGAACTCACGCGCGCCTTCGACCGCATGCGCAGCAGCCTCCTAAAGAGCCAGCGCGACCTGCTGGAAGCTGAGCAACTGGCCACGATCGGACGCATGGCGAGTTCCATCTCCCATGATCTCCGTCATTCTTTGGCGGCGATTGTCGCCAACTCCGAATTCCTGTGCGATAGCCACCTTACGCCCGTACAGCGCGAAGAGCTTTACCAGGAGGTTCGCACGGGCGTGAACCTGATGACCGATCTCATCGATTCTCTGCTCGAGTTCGCGCGCACCCGCGAGTCGCTGACTCCGGCCTATGGCAGCGTTGCGGAAGTGATTCAACGTTCCGTGCAGGCGGTGCGGTTGCATCCCCGGCATCACAATCGCACCATCGATGTTGTATGCAGCGGCCCAGTTACGGGATGGTTCGACGCCCGCAAGCTGGAGCGTGCCCTGTATAACTTATTGCTGAATGCCTGCGAGGCAGCTCCCAGCTTGAGCGGCAAAGTGGAGGTCACGGCAGCGGAACTCGGCGGGGCCATGACTATTTCGGTGGCAGACAACGGTCCCGGTATCGCCGACTCGATTCGCGACCGTTTATTTCATCCGTTCGTCAGTCATGGCAAAGAGAACGGCACCGGGCTGGGATTGGCGGTCGTGCAGAAAATCGTGCAAGATCACGGCGGCGAGATTCGAGTGGAACGAACGGCCGACGCCAACACCGTTTTCAGGATCGTGCTGCCCGGGCGGGTGGTGGATCATTCTCTGCACATCGAAGAACCGATGGTCGCAGCGGCCAGGGTTCCCGCCCAGCGCGCCGGTGCCAGCAAAAATTCAGTGTCGCATCCGGATTCCTAGGTCGCGTTCACAGCGCGCCTTGATTCGATGCCGAGGAGGACGTTGTGAACAGCGCCAAGACGTCTGCCGTGCGCGGGGCCGCTCTGGTGGCCGCCGTTTTCGTTTTGCTGAGTACGAATACCTGGGCGCAGAATCCCGCCAACGCCTCTCCGCCGGGCGAGACCGCGAGCGCCGTCCACGAGTTACAGGACCAGGTCCACGAGTTGCGGGAATTAGTGGAACAAATGCGCTCCGAAAATGCCCAGTCCCGCGCCGAAATGCAGAAACTGCGGCAGGACCTGCAGGCAACGCGCGCCCTGCTGCAGCCTCCGCCTGCAGGCGCCACGGAGCCGTCAGCGGCCGGAAACACTCCCCCCAGCGGCGCCGCAACCATCTCCGCTCAAAACGATATTCCATTAGAACAACGCGTCGAGAAACTGGAAGAATCCACTTCCCTTCTCGGCAACAAGATCGACGAGCAATATCAGACCAAGGTAGAAACGGCGTCGCGGTATCGCGCGCGCCTGCACGGAATGGTGCTGATGAATGCCTTCCGCAATGTGGGCGGGTCGGACAGCCTCGACTTTCCCACCTACGCTCAACCCTTAGCCGCCGGAGTATCCCGGGCGACAATCGGCGCCACTTTGCGGCAATCCGAAGTAGGGCTCGAGTTGTTCGGCCCTCATCTCGCTGGCGCGACTACATCCGCCGACGTGCAGTTCGATTTCTCCGGAGGATTTCCCTACGCTCCCAATGCCTCGAATTTCGGCATCGTCCGGCTGCAAACGGCGAGTGTGCGCATGGATTGGGAGCACACCTCCATTGTCGCCGGCCAGGACCCCCTGTTTATCTCACCGCTCTCGCCCACGTCTTTCGCGTCCCTGTCGATCCCTGCGTTCTCGCTGGCAGGAAATCTCTGGGGATGGACGCCTCAGTTACGAGTCGAGCACCGCTTCTCGATCTCTGATAATCAGACCGTGACGGTGCAGGCCGGAATTCTGGACAACCTGGACTGGGAATTTAACTACGACCCGTTCGAACGCACCGCGCAAGCCGGTGAGATGTCGGGCCAGCCCGCGTATGCACTCCGCACCGCATGGTCAAGCACGGTGCATCAACGACCTCTGAGTTTAGCGGTCGCGGGCTATTTTGGCCGCCAGGATTGGAGCTCAGACCGCTACGTCGATGCCTGGAGCGGTATGGCCGACTGGCAGATCCCGATTCTACCGAGGCTGGCACTCTCAGGTGAGTTTTACCGCGGGCGCGGCGTGGGCGGCTTGGGAGGTGGAATTGGGCGCTCCATCGTATACGGCGCCAACCCGGTTTACGGTTCTTCTCCCATCCGCGGCCTCGACTCAGCCGGAGGATGGACTCAGCTCAAATTTCAGTTGACCCCGAAGGTGGAGTTCAATGGAGTCGTCGCGGAGGATGATGCCTTTGCCGGCAAGATTCGCGGATTCGCCACTGATCTAAACAACTTCGGACCGATTTATGGACGAAATCGCGGCGCTCTGGCAAACGTCATATTCCGGCCACGCTCGGACCTTGTGCTCGCCGCCGAATTCAGAAGGCTGCGCACCTTCCCGGTTTACAGCAGCAGCAGCGCGACGAATCAAGTCAACTTATCCGTGGGGATGTTGTTCTAATGAGGAGAGGCCGCTCCATTTCGATCTTTCTCCTGCTGTGTGCGCTAGCGCTGTGCGCATCCGCCCAACAAGCGGCCCTTAGCGCTCACGTCGAGCTTACGAGGAAAGGCCACTCCGCGCAGGATGCTTCGAAAGCGGTAGTGTGGCTTACACCGCTCGGTGCGACGGTGGATGCCCCGCAGCAGAAGCCTTCCGAAATTCCTCAGCTGATCCAGCGCGACAAGGCTTTTCACCCCTCGTTGCTGGTGATTCCGGTAGGCGGGAAGGTGGAGTTTCCCAACCACGATCCCTTCTTCCACAATGTGTTTTCGTTATTTGAAGGCAAGCGCTTCGACCTTGGGCTTTACGAAAGTGGAACGACGCGCTTTGTGCAATTCGACAAGCCAGGCATCTCATTCATCTTCTGCAACATTCATTCGCAAATGAGCGCCGTGGTCATCGCACTGGCCACGCCGTATTACGCTATCTCCGACGCCCACGGGGCCCTCAGTATTGCGAATGTGCCTGCTGGCCGGTACCGATTGCAGATTTTTCATTCGTCCGTCGCGCCGGATGCTCTGCGCGCCATGACCCGCGAGATTACGATCGCGCCGGGAGGAACTTCCCTCGGGAACTTCAACCTTCCCGAGTCCGACGTAGTGCTTGCCCACAAGAATAAATACGGCCACGATTACGATCGCGCCGAAGACACCTCGGGTTATCCCCAGCCTTAGGCAATTCGGATCAAAAGAGAAAGGGCGCGCCGTTTAGCGCGCCCTTCTCGCCTCTGACCTTCACTTCATTTACATCAACTCACAGGAGAAAATCCCATGTTGCTCTCTAGCGATGGCCACCGCTGGAGTGTCCACCAGCGCTCGCATGTGCACCACCGCCTCCGCCGCTGGAATGACTTCCACCACCGCCACCGCTACTGTGGGGAGCGCTCACCGGGCCGCCACCACCGCTGTAACTGCCATGCGACCCGCCATAGCTGGGAGCAGGGTGCGATCCGCCCGGAGATCCATAGCTCGGAGCGCTATGGCTCCCGCCCGGATAGTTGTAGCTCGGCCTCGTCTGGCTCGGGCTCGCGCCGCGGGAATAGCCGCCATAGGACGGCCCACGCACGATCGGCTGCCTCATATCCAACTGCGGGCGCGAAGACGATCCCCTTGCCCCACCTGCCGAGTAGGAACCGCCTGAGTAGGAGCCGCGAGACGTCATCGTGCTTGGCGCCGTACGATTCCAGTAACTTCCACTGCCGCTGCCGCGCGTTGGGGAAGCATTCTCCGCACCGCGAGAAATCTGGCTCTGCGATGGCGGCGTGAACGGACGGAAACCTTCGTGGCTGGCGGAAGGAGCTGTTTGACTCATTCCACGTCCCGGCTCGCTGCCAAAGCCCCTGGTGGAGGGCGCAGTGTTGGACGGGCTCAGGCTGCCCCGCTCTGTACCGGATAAGCCCACCCCACGCGTACCGTTGTTCGGAGGCGTGAATGGACGGTATGCGACATGGTTTCCACCCTGCCCGGCCGTCGGCGAAGTGCCCCGGTTGAATCCAGGATTGCTAGATCCAGGATTGCTCGTCTCCCTTCCGGCTTGGCCCACACCGGCGCTTGGTTTGGCAAGCGTACCAGTAGACGTGCCACGAGCTGAAAACTCACCTCCACGTTCCCCCGCATTGATTGCGTTCACGTGGTTCTGCTGCATCGTCTGGCGCAGACCTGCCGTCTGCTGCTGGAACGACGCAGGCCGCACATTGTTGTGCGTTCCGAAGAAGTGCTCGGAGCCGCCACCGCGAATCGTCGAGGGAGCCGCCGCGCGCCCGCTCGCCGACAGGCTTTCGTGCGTTGGAACCACGGGCAGATTGCCCGTCGCCATGCGTGCTCCACTAATCTGCTCGCGCGATGCCGCCACCGGCCGCATATGGCCGACGCCGAACTTCCCGCCGCCCACCGTCGAAAATGCCCGTCCGACGTGGTTGTCATGCACATTGATCACGTTCGAGAAGCGCGTTCCGCCATGCAGCGGAGCGACTCCGCCCCAACGTCCACCGCCCCAACCGCGATTACCCCAGCCTCTTCCGGCCCATCCAAAGCGGCCGCCGTATCCACCCCACCAGGGATGGAACCAGTCACACGGACCGAGCGGGAGCCAGCCAAAACCAACGCCGAAGCCTCCACCCCATCCCCAGAACGAAACATACGCCGGCGCCCAGAACGGGTTATAACCTACATATACAGGTCCTGGCCACCACGCCCACGCGCCTCCGTACGGAAACCAGCGGCCATAGTGATACGGCGCCCATCCCCACGGCTCGTACCCGACCCAGGTCCATCCGTAGTAAGGCTCGTACGTCCAGTTGCCATCACGATACGGAACCCAGCCCTCGGGCTCGTTCGGAACCCATACATCGCCATAGTCGGGAACATTGCGCCAGCTGCCATACGTATCCAGATCCTGCGATCCGGTGTAGTAGTGGTTGGTGTGCTTCCACGATTGCGCATTCTGAATCATGTGATCGCGGTCGCTGTTCCAGCGATCCCAGTCGTCGCGATCGGGCGCATCGGAAATCTTGTACTGCGCTGAATTGCTGTCGCCGCGCACAGTGGCCATCTCTCCGACGCGCACTTCCGTACTGCCCTGAGGGGTGGCAATCTGCGCCTCGCCCTTGCGCACGATGATGATCGTGTCGCCATCGGGCCGCACTTCAATGCGGAAAACGCCATCGTGATGTGCGGGGTGCAGGGAAACATTAGGAGTATCGATCTCGGGCTCAGCCTCGCTGTCTTTCGAAACCGTGTAGTTGGCGAGACCCTGACTCAGCTGGACCTGGATATTTTTGTGCGTCAGGTTCGCGATGTTGACCTTCGATCCCGCGCCCAGGCGCAGGATGTTCGCATAGTCCAGTTGCAGCTCAGTGCGCGCATTGTCTCCGGTGGAAACTTTGTCTCCGGCCATGACGGGCTGGTTCAGCGTCGCCGCCGACCAGTCGCCGGAGTCGCCACGCTGCGTGGAGACGTCGCCGTGAATCAAGCTGACGCGAGCCACGCCCTGATCAGTTTTTGCCGGACCCTCCCCGGTCGGTCCGCCGGGCTGCGCTTCGGGCAGTTGCGAATCGGACGGCTCAGACGCCTGATCCTGGGGATACGGATTCTGCGACGCATCGGCTTGCGGAGGCGGCGCTTGTGGCTGGCCAATTTCCATGGGAGCGCTGGGTTGCTCAGTAGGGCCGGTGCCGTCGTCGGTTGTCTGCGCGATAGCGCTGATCGAAAATGCGCTTGCCAGCGTCAAAACCAGGATTGCCGAGCTTGATAGAAATCTATTTTTCATAAAGCACCTCGCACCACCAAACCTACTCATAAGAACCCACAATTTGAGGAAACTCTCACTCAGATAGGAAGCACCTGCCGTGCCAAAGGAGACCGAAGCAGGATTCGCACAAGTCCTGTGTTTTCAACTCAGAAGCAGGGCAACAATGCGAAAAGTACACAGATTTCGAGGGGTGTTGGCCGACCTCGGCCAAGGCTGGTGGTTTTCAGCCACATCGCGCGGCTGGTTACTTCCGTCGTTGTCGACCAGGCCTTTTCGCCTGCGCGCCGTGCCAGATCGTATTGATGGTGATGCGTTTCGCGCGTACCCGGTAGAAGACGACGTAGGGAGTGCCACCGATGACCAATTCCCGGATTCCAGGTTCGGTTCCGGCCCGGCCGATGAAAGGATGATTCCTTAAAACTTCGACCACGGCCACGATCCTGGCGCCGAGCCGTTTTGCAGCGTCGGGTTTATCCCGGGCGACATAGTCACGAATCTCCTGCAACCGAGCGCGCGCGCGCGGAGACCAGACAATCTCTAGCGGCACAGATTCTCGTCCGCGTGCCGTTGGCCGCACGCACACCTAGGCGGGGGGATCTCCTGCTCCGTCCCCCAGGAAAGCAGCCACACCTTCATGTCCTCGTGCTTGATGTAGTGTCCGGACCGGACCTGGCGGTCCGACTCTCTGATCTCGGCCAGCATCCGCTCCTGGTCGGCGACATAGGACTCCACGGCGTCGGAGATCAGAAAGTTGGAACTCCGCCCCGATGCGCTCGCCAATTTAGCCAGCCGTTTTTTGATCTCCGGTTTCAGCCGGATGCTGAGAGTCGCACTGCGTGTATTCGCCATGAACACACTTTATCACATGACCCTTCTGCGCTCTTATCTGCGATGCCGTTTCGTAAAGACAATACCGTAGTCCGGCTTCGTGCATCGGTTTACTTGGGCAGTCCTTGCACAAACTGTTCGAGCACGAGATTGAATTTTTCCGGATCATCAACGAACAACGCGTGGCCATCGCCCTCGAATCGCGTCAGTTGGACCTTGTCACCGAGCTTCGATTTGAGAAAGTCGGCGGTCGGTTGCGAGTCGGGCTGATAGGCAAAGAGCACCGGACGATTGATTTTGGCGATGCCGGCAGAGAAATCTTTCACGGCAATCATGTCGTAGATCAGCACGACGGCAGTGTCGGCGGGAACCTGCGTGGAAGCCTCGATTACTCGTTTCAGATAATCCTCGCCCTGCGGCTTCTTGTACATGCTGCGTACAAAACCGTCGGCCTGCTTCTGGCGATCCTGCTGCAATTGATTCATCCATCCCGACATGCCGGCGAATACTTCCGGGCTCATCTTGTCGGCGAGAAAGCCGTCAACCAGCACCAGACCCGCAACATTGTCGGTGCCGAACTGTTCTGCATATTTCACCAGTTCAGCGCAGGCCATCGACCAGCCCACCAGCACCGGTTGATGGAGGCCAAGATGATCGACCAGTTCTTTATAGTCCCGGGCGCGGGTTTCGGGCAGATGGCCAAAGGTTGGCTTATCACTTTCACCCTGCGAACGCGGATCGACGGCGATGACGTGATATCTCTTGGAAAATTCGTCAATCTGTTTCTGCCAGATCCAGGCAGGCATGGTCCATCCGGGAATGAAGACGATGGGACGGCCGCTGCCGGACTCCACATAGTGAATGCGGGTGCCGTCGGAGGTTTTTAGAAAATCGCTCTTTGCCGTTTGCGCGAAAACTGTCGGCAAAGCCACGCCGCACATCAGCACCACGGCCAGCTTGGTTCTCATCGTTCCTCCTAAGCTTCCTTCTCGCCTTCATCCGCGATGCCAATCTTCGACAGCCGGTACCGCAGGGCGTTGCGCGACAATCCCAGCAAGCGCGCGGCCTGGCTCTTGTTGCCATGGGCCCGGCGCAGGGCTTCCTGCACCATTTCGTCTTCCCATTGTTCCAGCGTCATGCCATCCGGAAGAAATCCGCCACCGTTCGTGACCTTCGACGTGCGGGTGTCGAGGTGAATATCGCGCGGGTCGAGCACACTGCCCTTGGCGAGCGCGCATGCCCGCTCGACAATGTTCTGCAGCTCGCGCACGTTGCCCGGCCAGTGGTAGTTCACCAGAATCTGCATCGCCTCCGGCGTGATGCTCTCGACCGGCTTGCCGGAGTCGCCCGCGAAACGTGAGATAAACAGGTTCACCAGTTCTGGAACGTCTTCCCTGCGTTCGCGCAGCGGCGCAATGTCAATGGGAACGACATTCAGGCGGTAGTAGAGATCTTCACGAAACGTTCCCTGCTCCAGCGCAGCCCGCAGATCGCGATTGGTCGCCGCGATCAGCCGCACGTCGACCTTGATGATTTTCGTTCCACCCAGCCGCTCGAACTCGCGCTCCTGCAACACACGCAGCAACTTCACCTGCGTCGCCGGAGGTACGTCGCCAATTTCATCGAGGAACAGAGTCCCCTTGTCGGCCAGTTCGAACTTTCCCGGCTTGCTGGCAACCGCACCAGTAAACGCACCCCGCTCGAAACCGAACAGCTCGCTTTCCAGCAAATTTTCCGGGATGGCTGTGCTGTTGATCTTGAGAAAGGGTCCCTGCGCCCGCCGCGACTTCTCATGAATGGCGCGGGCGATCAAGTCCTTGCCCACGCCGCTCTCGCCGCCCAGCAACACGGTGGAATTCGTCGGCGCAACGCGCTCCACGGTGGCCAGCACCTCCTGCATCTTCGGGCTGCGGGCGACGATGTTGGGATGCGAATATTTCTTGCCCAGCGCCTCGCGCAGTGTGCGGTTTTCTTCGCGCAGATCGCGGACGTCCAGTTCCTTGTGGATCACCATACGCATCTCGGTCAGCGAAAATGGCTTCAGCACATAGTCACTGGCGCCCGCCTTCATGGCCTCCACCGCGGTTTCGACCGTTCCGTACGCAGTCATCACAACTACGGGTAATGCGGCATTCTGGCGCTTTACGGCTTGCAGAAATTCCAGCCCGTTCATGCCGGGGAGCTTCAGATCGGTCACGACCAGATCGACGGAATTCTCCCGCAACAGCTTCAGCCCGCTCTCCGCATCGCCTGCGGAAAGAGTCGTGAAGCCGTCCTCCCCGAGATTCAACTCGAGCAGGCGGCGCATCTTCGACTCATCTTCGACGATCAGAATGGCTGCCATTCCTGCACTTTCCCCACCTTCTTGCCTCGATTCACGAGATCACCAGATGTGCGGAAGTCCCCACCGGGCTCTCTTCCCCTGCCGCAGGGAAGTACATCACGAAGCAAGCGCCTGTGCCTTCAGATGCGGGGCTCGGTTCTGCAACCCGGATGAACCCGCGATGTCCATCCATAATTTTCGACACGATCGAAAGTCCCAGCCCTACACCGGTTTTCTTCGTCGTTACAAATGGATTGAAGATCTGCTCGCGTAAATCTTCCGGAATGCCCGGCCCCGTATCTGCGATGCGGACTTCGACGCCCTCGCGCCCCTCCACGTGCGATTTCGCAGCCTTCACCCGCAGCACGCCACCGGTCGCGCTCATCGCGTCGTAGCCATTCTGCACGATGTTGAGGAAGGCCTGCTCGCACAGGCTCTCGTCAATCGCGACCAGCGGCAGATTCGGCTCGTATTCTTTCTCCACGCGGACCGTCTCGCCCTTCCATACCGTCGCCACGTCCGTGAGCGCGCGATCCAGCACCGTGGTGATGTCCTGCGGCGTAAGATCCGCATGCAGCGGCCGCGCGAAATCCAGAAAGCGAGTAACCAGCGAACTCAGGCGGTTGGTCTCGCTCGAAATATATCCCGCCAGTTCCATCGCCAGCGGATTCGAGTCCTTCAGCTTCTGCGTCAACATCTCCGCCGAGCCCTTGATCACGCCCAGCGGATTGCGAATCTCATGCGCCAGGCCGGCTGACATCTGTCCCAATGCTGCCAAACGCTCCGATCGCCGCGCCTCCGCCTGCGCCTGCTCCAGGCGCCGGTTTGTCTCCGCCAGAGTCTCGGCGAGTTCCTGGTAGCGCCTGGTCTGACGGCGATTGTCGACCACGTAGCGGTTCACCACCATTGCCGGCAGGAAAAGAAACAGCACGCGGATGGCGAGGACGAAGTAACTCTCGGGCGTGATTTCATATTCCGCGATCGCCGGATTCAGAGTTGGGCTGAGATATGAGCAGTAGGCCGCCGACGCCAGGGCGGTCCAAAGCAACGTTGCCCAGGGACCAAAATATTCAGCCGCCGTGACCACGGGCAGGAAATAGATGGGCCAGTAGCTGCTGTTGATACTCAACTCACCGGTGTGATCGATGAGCAGCGTCGCGAGGCCGATCTTGATCAGCACAACATACGCTGGGCCTCGCCCGGGCAGCCGCGTCACCAGCCAACCTTCGCCCAGCTGGATCAGTCCGAACGCTAGCAGGATCAGCTGCTTGTGCCATTCCGTAACCGGCGGTAGCAGTGCCAGTCCGGCCAGAAACACCAGCCACAGAACGTCCATCCAGTTGATTGCCGGCCGTCTTGACTCGTTCATCATGTAGCCACAAAGGGCGACGCCGGGATCGTCTCCGCTCCCGGCGTCGCCTGCATTCGTTATTGAGCTCGCATGAACATCAGATGCGAACCTACCACATCGCGCAGAATCAAGTCAGCGTTAACGGCCTTTCTTCGGCGGACTTGCCGGCTTGGGCTCCGGAGCCTTCGGCGCCGGCTTCGCAGCCGGTGCTGGAGGCGGAGGAGTTGGACGCTGCTGCTGCCACTGATTGAACTTCTGCTCCTGCTGCCGTTCCTGCTGCTCGTTGCGCTCCTGCACCGGTGGCGTAGGCTTGACCAGCGGATGCGTTTCCTGCGGCACAGGCCGCTGTTCCGACTGCGCATGGAAGCCGCGATTTTCCGGCTGCGGATTGCGCTCCTGAGGCGGCTGCGCGTTCCGATTCTCCGGCTGTGCGGTGCGATTTTCCGGCTGCGCGCTTCCCTGCTGCTCGTAGGTCCGAGGTTGCGCCTGCGGCAACGGACGAACCTGCGGATTGCTGTTCGGGTTGTTGTTGTTCGCCGGTGTAAACGGCCGGAAGCCCGGTTGCGTTGGCTGCGGTCGTGCCTGATTCGCGGGCGCGGGTTGCGCCGGGGCCGCCGGACGAACCAAGGCCTCCTGGTTCAAGTGCCCACCCGCCTGCAACTGCCGCTGCTCGATCGGACGCGGCGGAGGCAGCGGCGTTCTGACCGCAACCACCGGCCGGGTGATTACCGTCGTCGGAGGTCTTACCGAAACAGGATGGCCGGCGCCAACCACACTCATGTGCACCGGCTCCGCGGCCACGACATGGCTCACCGGAGCTGCCGCCATTTCCCGCGCCTCGACCTTCATCGCGTTCTGCGCTACCGGGCGCGCATTCACAAAGGTTTCATGCGACACCACGGTCACGCCATTGTTGACGTGCTGGTTCACATACGTGACGTTGTTGATGGTCGTCTTGTTCACGATGACCGTGTTGTAGACGTTCGTGACCTTGGTGACATTCACCGTCGTGTTGGTGATGTTCACGTTGTTCACATACGCACGGCTCACGCGATATCCAGGAACATAAACTTCTCCCGGAGCCAGCGGGAACCATCCCACGCCGACGCCCGCCGAGAAGCGGAATCCCGGCCCACCCCCGACGAATGCCACCAAAGCCGGCGCCCAGACGGGACGCACAACGACCGGTCCCGGAACCCAGAACCATCCGCTGTTCACGAATGCCCAGCGTCCGTAATGGAACGGAGCGAAACCCCAGGGCTCATCTTCGACCCAGGTCCAGCCCCACGGGCCAACATAGGCCCAGTGTCCATAGCGATACGGAGCCCATCCCACCACCACGGCGCGCGGGCGCCAGCACGGGCCGTATCCGGCGACGTAGGTCCAGTCGCCGTAGTCGTCCAAATCTTCGTAGCCGGTCATCTCGCGGGAAACGTAGTTGGCGGAATCCGCGCGGTCTTCATGCTCATCGCGGCTGAATGCCCAATCGTCGAAGCGATCGCGATCGGGAATCTGGCCCAGGTCGTAATCGAGGTGATCGGTTCCGTTGAAATTGGCGGACTGCCCCGCGACTACGGTATAGGTAAATCCGCCGCCGGTGACCCGGCCGCGGCCATGCCATACCGTTGTTACGCTCGAATTTCCGTCCTCGCTGACATCGACACGATATTCGCCAGGCTGCAGCAGCGTGAAAGCGATGTTCGGCGTGTCAATCTCGTAGTTATCGTCGTCGTCCACGTGACGCACGCGCACAATGATCGATCCCTGTGCCAGCCGAATTTGCGTGGTATTGTCATCCAGCGCCAGGAAGGTGATGCCGGTCCGGGCCGCCATCCGAATGGCCGCGGAGCCGATGTGAACTTCGGCGCGTGAATCTTCGTCCGTCCACAGGTCGTCGCCCGTCACCATGGGGCGGTTCGGCACAGCCGTGACCCAGTCGTCTTCGCCCGCAGGCCGGAACGACACCGATCCCTGCGAAAAATTCAGCCGCGCTACGCGGCCTGGAGGATCTTGCTGCTGATCGTCATATTCGTCTTGAGCTTTGGCAACGGTCGAGATTTGCAGCAGAAACGCAAAGCTCGCCAGTAGTATCAGCGACACCGATATCTTGCTTGTTTTCATAAGTCGCCCCAATGCACGTATTGAGTGCATATCGATCTTACTCACGTCCGGTGTAAACCCGGTAGAGACGGTTTAGTTTCCTGGCAGCAGGAACTGCTTCGGCAGGAGGCAGTTACGATTGGATCAAAAATGCATTGTCATCCTGAGCGAAGCGAAGGACCCGTGTACTGGCGGCAATGGTGCTGCCGGCAAAGTGCCCAGGTCCTCCGCGGCAAAAATCGCCGCCCATGACGACAATGCTCGTTTAGTTCTTCATCGGCGGCCGGGCGCAGGCGTCCACAATCTTCTTGGGATCGATCGCATCCCGGTCCACCTGCTCTTCCATGACCCTGCCGTCTTTGCCGATCAGGAAGTTCACGCGGCGTGGGGCCTGGTATTCGTCTTTGTAGATTCCGTACTCGTGGGTGACCTTGCCGCCCCAATCGCTCAGCAGGGGAAACGTGACTCCAATTTGGTCGGCGAAGGCTTTGTTGGCGAAGGCACTATCCATGCTCACACCCAGGACCTGGGTGTCGGAAGCTTCCAGGGCTTTCAGATTCGCCTGGAAGGCTTGCATTTGCTTGGTTCAACCACCGGTAAAGGCGAAGATGTAAAACGCAACTACGACATTTTTCTTGCCGCGATAGTCGCTGAGTTTCACATCCTTCAGGTCGGTGCCATCGAAATATTTCAGCGTGAAATCGGGCGCAACATCGCCCACCTTGGGCATGGACGAACCCTCCTTTTTGCTCGGTGCGGCTTTGTTTTGGGCGATCAGTCCGGACGTCATCGTCAGCAGCAACGCGGCCGCCAGAAACCCTGAGCGTCTCTTGTGCATTGAACTCCTCCCCACGGAATGTGTGTGATTCCAAGCATATCCTTGCGTAAGACTGCGGGTAAACCCGGAAGTACCCAAGGCTGTGATCTTCGTCATTGCTCAAGCTCGTCGGAAAACAGTACATTCTGTTCGGAGCCCTGACGGTGAAGCGTGTGTCTATCTGCCCGCGCCGTCGCCATGCACGCCATGAGCATCGCAACCCTGAACGACATTTATTTCGCGGCGGTCGAACGTAACCTCGATCGCATGATGCTGTACCGCGAGAACGGGCAATGGCTGCCGGTATCTTCGCGCGAGTTCGGAAAGCGCGTCTCCCGTCTCGCCCGTACCCTGCATACCTGGGGCATCAAGGCGGGCGATCGCGTCGCCATTCTCAGTGAGAACCGCCCCGAGTGGCCTATGGCGGACGTGGCAAGCCTGCTGATTGGGGCCGTGACGGTTCCGCTTTACCCGACTTTGACGGCAGACCAGACCGCCTTCGTCCTCAACGATTCCGGAAGCCGCGCCATTTTCGTCTCCTCCGCCGGATTGCTGGAGAAGATCGTCTCCATCCTTCCTCAAACCCAGTTGAGTTACATCGTGGTGATGGACCCGCTCGAGCTCAGCGGCATCGCGCCGTCGGCCACCAAGTGCGTGACCATGAATCAAATTACGCTGCAGGGGCCCGAAGACCTGGGCCCTGAGCTCGAGGCTCGCGCCCGCGACATTGACCCCGACGATCTGGCGACCATCGTTTACACCTCGGGCACGACCGGCACATCGAAGGGAGCGATGCTGACCCACGGCAATATCGCGTCAAACATCGCTTGCTCGCTTCTCGGCTTCAGCATGGAGCCGGGACAAATCAGCCTTTCTTTTCTGCCGCTCTGCCATATCACCGCGCGCCATGTCGACTTTTCCATGCTGTATCACGGCGTGACGCTGGCCTACTGCCCGTTCATGGACCGTCTGCCAGCGGCGCTGCTCGAAGTAAAGCCGTCAGTGTTCGTGGCCGTCCCGCGCGTATATGAAAAAATCTATGCCCAAACCGAGCAGAAAACGAAAGGCGGACTGAAGCGTTCCATTTACCAATGGGCGCTGCGGGTAGGGCGGAAGTATAAGCCGGGGATTCTTGCCGGGCAGACCCCGACGTCACAAAGTTGGAAGCTTGCCAACCTGCTCGTGTTTTCGAAAATTCGGGAGGGCCTCGGCGGGCGGGTTCAGACCTTCATCTCCGGAGGCGCGCCTCTCGGGCGAGAACTGGCCGAGTGGTTCGCCACGGTCGGCATTCGCATTCATGAGGGCTACGGGCTCACTGAGACTTCTCCTGTCATCGCAGTCAATACACCCCTGGCGCATCGCATCGGCACGGTTGGAAAGATTTTGCCCAATCTCCAAGTCCATATCGCGGAAGACGGCGAAATCCTGGTGCGCGGGCCATCGGTGTTCAAGGGATACTGGAACCGTCCCGACGAGACCAAGGCGGCCTTGTCGGACGACTGGTTTAAGACTGGAGACATCGGTCAAATTGATGTCGATGGATATTTGTCGGTCACCGATCGCAAGAAAGACCTGATCAAGACCTCGGGCGGAAAATTCGTTGCTCCTCAGCCGATCGAAAACTCTCTGAAGCTGAGTCCGCTGGTAGGAGTGGCCGCAATCCTCGGCGAAAAACGGAAGTTCCCCGCCGTAATGATCTCGCCGAATTTCGCGGCGCTGGAAGAATGGGCGCGCTCGAACGAAGTCGCCTTCGCCTCGCGTGAAGAGTTGGTGGCGAACCCGAAAGTACAGGCGCTCTACGAAAGCATCGTCGAGGGCATCAACCAGAACCTCGCCCGCTTCGAGAAATTGAAGCGCGTCCTGGTAGTCGCCGACGAATTCACACCCGACAGCGGCATCATGACGCCCACGCTGAAACTCCGTCGCCGCGTGGTCGAAGAACGCTACCGCCAGCAGATTGAAGACCTGTACACGCAGGCCGAAGCGGCGACCGTGACGTAGCGCAGATCACGGCGCGATCATCGCCAGCGCCGGCGCCCCGCCGACTTTCAGCACGCGAGTCTGTCGCCTCTTCTCCGTGTCGATCACCAAAATGCTGTGTTTTTGCGGAGCCATCGCATAGAGAGTCTTGCCGTCGATGCTAGGAACGGCGCTCCAGAAAGGCGCCTTGGTCTTGATCATTCCGACCTTCTTCCAGGTTCGTGTGTCGAGCACACGAAATTCGTACGCCATCGCATCACTGGGCCGAACATTTGGAGGCCGGCCGTAATCCAGATAGAAGCGGTTATCCGCGGACCGGTCGTAACCGTTGTTGTAGCCGAGATAAATCCTGCTGCCGTCGGGCGAGGTTGGCCAGGCGGCCGGAGGCACGCGGTTGGCTTGAACACCACGCTCGGCGGTATCGGCAAATCCCTGTGTATCGCGATTCATCGTGACCACGGCGCCGTCTCCCCGGACAATCGCTACGTCTTGAGCCCCCGGAGCTTCAATAGCCTCGGCGACACCGGCTCTCCTCTCCCACGGAAGTGTGATGTCCACGTTCTGCAGTTCCGCAGAGTTCGCGTCTACACGAATCAGCCGGACCCGGTTTGTTCTGGGACAGAGAACGTCGAAGTGATCCGCAGCTTCATAAGAAATGAAGCGGCCCGGCCCGCAATTTCCCAGGTGAACGCTTCTGGGCGAAAAGTCGCCGGTGCGCGTGTCGAGCGTGGCCAGGAGAAACGTATCTGCGTCCGCCGATTTGGGAGCGTCAATCAGGATTCGCAGGGCCAATCCATCGCCGGACACCGCCATGGTTGAAAACGGTGGCAGATCCCCGGACAGAGCGCGGTCCTCAACCGTAGTGGTCTCGATGATGGTGCCCGCGGCGGTGTCGATCACCGCGAGTTCGCTCATGTCGCCATCCGTTACCGATGCGACATACAGGCGGCCTCCGTCCGGCGAGAGCGCAAAATCCGCATGGTCGCCGGTCCGAATGCTGCCCATGACCTTGGAAGAGTCAGGGTCGACCAGCCAGATGCGCCCGCCCCGTCCACCCTTGTCAGGCTTGGGATCCAGAACATAAAGCCAACCCGTGACAGGCCTGGCCCAGTTCTCGATTGCGATATTCAAGTGCGCTGGAGCAACGCTCTCCGCCGGCTGACCGCTCTCGCTGGCTTGTGCGACAACAAGGGCGGGGCGAACTGCTAAGGTCAGCGTGAAGGACAAGCCAAGGAGGAAAAACGAGGAACTCTGGAGAGCTCTCATAACGCCACCTCAGGAACTCCCGCTATTAAACACCAAGCCCTGAAATTAGTTTCTTCCGTAATTTGACTGGAGGGGGATGGAACCGACCTAGAGCGCCCGACCCTAACCTTGATCCTGAACTTGCCTCACCCTGGATTGCGAACCTCTACAGCCCCATTTTCTGGCTTCTACGCGGGACCCCGTATTCACATTGGTCGATCCGGCCCCTATCTTGGCAACTCAATGTACGGGGGCGATCGACATGCTCTGGCCAATCTTCGTAATCCTGCTGGTCCTTTGGCTGCTTGGGATGGTAAGCTCCTACACTCTGGGCGGGTATATCCATATCCTCCTGGTCGTAGCCATCGTTGTCGTGCTGATTCGCGTCATCCAAGGTAGAAACCCGGTCTAACGACGAATGAAGCCTCTTCCATTAATCGGCGCAGTGCTCGTCTTGCTGGGAGTGCTCTCTTTCGTGGTGCCCATCCCTCACTCCGAAAATCATGGGGTCAAGATCGGCGACACCAAGATTGGTGTCGAAACTCAAAGCAGCGAACGAATTCCCACCTACGCCAGCGTCACCCTGATCGGCGTCGGCATTCTTGCGCTGGTTCTCGGATCACGAAAACAATAAAGTTGGAGTAAGCGCTGGTGCTTGCGTCTCCCATTTTCACTACAATACTTCCATGTCGGACTCATTGGTTATTGCCGGTCGTTCTTTCCACTCCCGGCTGATTGTGGGCACGGGAAAATACAAATCCTTTCAGGAAACCGCACGCGCGCTCGAAGCCAGTGGCGCTGAGATGGTCACGGTCGCGGTGCGCCGCGTCAATCTCGATCGCAGCAAGGAATCCCTGCTCGACTACATCGATCCCAAGAAATATTTTCTGCTGCCCAACACCGCCGGATGCTACACCGCCGACGAGGCCATCCGCGC
>Ga0075017_100000844_pt1 | contig 17932 bp, 9 predicted proteins | sample AleBraG_ABR_2012_FD_71475 | JGI IMG/M metagenome (GOLD analysis project Ga0075017, IMG submission 71475) | Freshwater sediment microbial communities in response to fracking from Pennsylvania, USA - Alex Branch Run_MetaG_ABR_2012 | ecosystem: Environmental > Aquatic > Freshwater > Creek >... | reverse complement strand
TGATGGACGCGCTAGGGCGCGCCGGTGGCCTCAACGACGGACTCGCTAATTCGCGCGCAATCTTCGTCTATCGCCTGGAACCGCGGGCCGCCGTCAGCCCGTCGCCGCCCGCGGGCGGCGGCGCCGCGCCGGAACTGCCGCCAGTCGTGCCAACCATCTACCTTGTCAACCTGAATGATCCCGCCGGCTTCTTCTACGCCAGCCGGTTTCCGGTACACGGCGAGGACGTCGTTTATGTGGCCAACGCACCGGCCAGCGACCTGCAGAAGTTCCTGACCCTGATGGTAGGCGCCAGCGCCTCCGGCGCATCGATACGCGCGACCACCCATTAGCACAGCGCGGGGCATAAGTCGCGAGCGTCGCATGCGACATAATGACTCGCGACGAGCTCCGCGCAGACACTGCCCCGGGGCTGGGCGCAGACGTACGCTCCCGCTCTCCAAATCCGCGCCCTCCCCATCCGGTTGTCAGTCGCGACTGCACAGCCCAAAGTGGCGACCGCCGCTTACGGCTGCGAGCGCCGCCCGGGCGAAAACGCTTCAGTTCTGAGCATTGTCCTCTGCTTACACCATTAATCTTACATTATGGGGCAACTGCGCGAAGCGGTTGCCGCTGCGTCAGACCCGGTTGCGATTGCTTTTGAAGAACGCGTTATGACAAACCGCTGCAGGCATGCGGCGCGGGGCATGCCGCCGCACAGCCTGTGCACACATAAGTTCGCCTACGCGCCGGAATGCTGCAGCCTTTGCTACGGACACAGCGCGCCTGATCTCAAGCGCCCGATTGCCTGAGCAAGCTTGCCCAAGCGATCTATTTTTTGTTCCCTAGGTATGAGTATCCATGGATAAAGACAATCGCCGCTGCCATAATTCTCACGCGGTTCATTCGACGTAGATCGGCTGATTTAGCAGCCTCCCTTGGGTGTAGAGCCGGTAGATAGTACCGGACTCTGGGTCAATCTAGGTCTGGCGATTTGCGCTTGATTGCCGCGCAGGTTGTTCGCGTCGTCCCGACCGATCAGCCGAGCGCGGAAGCAGAAGAAGAAACGGATTTCAATGGCTAGCAAGACCGACACGGACTCCAAGGAGCGCCCTATCGTCCTCGCCGATCCGCGCAGCTTCATGCGCGACTGTCTCGCTTGCTGGCTGAATGAATTTGGCGGCGGGTTGCAGGCGATCGTGACTAGTGATGCAGCCGCAACCCTCGCGCAGTTCCAGGCACCAGGGGCAGGCGCGGTGATCCTGAGCGTGCCTGCCCATGCGGAGGGACTAACGTGGCTACGGGATCAGACCGGCATGCTGCGCGCTGCCGCGCCCGCCCTGCCGATCGTGCTGTTGATGGATGGACCCGATCTGGCTGCTGGCCAGGACGCGGCTCTGAGACTCGGCCTGCAGGGTTACATTCCCGTGGCCAGCGCCACGCAAATCGTGGTCGCGGCGCTGCGGCTGGTCGTGGCGGGCGGATGCTATTTCCCGCACGTGCTGGCCACCGAGCGCCGGCGACCGGTCGCCAGCGGCGAATCGTCGCACGCGCGCATGCCCGGGAAACAGCAGCTTACGGCGCGAGAGCGGGCCGTCTTTGAATTGCTGACTGCCGGCCTGTCGAACAAGCTGATCGCCCGCCAGCTGGAAATGGCCCTGAGCACCGTCAAGATTCATGTGCATCACATCCTCAAGAAGTTGAACGTGCAAAACCGCACCGAAGTCGCGATCTGGGGACGAACTCGCGCGAGCTCAAGCGGCGAAAAATTCGTGGAGCGCCGGCGATCGGGGCAGACCGCCCTGCATGAAATGCGTTGAGGCCCTGGCGCGCGCGGCGCGCCGGGGTGGCGGCTGAGCCGGGCTTAACCGGACCGCCCGCTGGAGAGCGCCTGCGTGCCGAAATGCCCCATCGGCCCGGGTATCAGGCCGAGGCCGCGCCACACGAAGATCGCCATGGCGACATTCCAGACGATCAGCGCGACCGCGGTGGCGATCGCTGCGCCGGTCAGCCCCATGCCGCCGATCAGCAGCAGCCCGAACACTCCGTTCAGTAGCGCGCTGCCAATCAACAGGGCTGCAGCGCTGCGTTCGTTCCCGGTCATGGTCATCAGGAACATCTGTGGCCCGAAGCTGGAGGCGACGATCTGGCCGACCAGCAGCACGCGCATTGCCGTCACACCGCGCGTGAAGTCGGCGCCAAACCAGGCCAGGAGCGGCTCGGCCAGCAACATCAGCGGTAAGCCGATACACAGTCCACTGACCAGGGTCCAGTACGCCGTTCGTGTCACCACGAATTGCAGTGCCGACCGATCGTTGCGCGCCGATAAATCGGCAACCAGCGGCGCAAACAGCGCATTCACCGCGGTTCGAGGCAGCATCACGGTCATCGCCAGGTTGAATGTCAGCGCGTAGACGCCAGCGGCGGCGGTTTGGCCGGACCAACCCAGCAGGACCACGCCAGTCCGGTTCAGGAGCGTTTCGGCGACCGAAATCAGCACCAACGGCACTGCGGTCACCCGCCAGGCCGCCGCGGCGTACTGCGGTACCGCCCGGCGGACGGCCTGCGGGCGCCAGCGCCACAGTGCCACGCGCACGGTGATCAGGCCGACCACAGAGCACGCCACGGTCAGCAGCATCACCCCGCTGGCGTCGAACTTCACGCCGCGCCACCACATCAGCAGCCCGAGCACCAAAACCAGGCCGCCATCCCGTACGATGCGATCGGGCGCCAGCGCGGCAATCACGCCGCCAAACGCCCGGACCGCCGCTGAGGACATCCACAGCAGGCACCAGACCGGAACCAGTGCAAACCCGATTGCAAAAGTAAGCGTCAGCTCCGGCGCCAGCGCAGAGCGCAGCAGCCAGGCCACGAGCCAGCCGCCCAGCAGGATGGCAAGCCCCGCAGCGGCCGCACGACGCTCAGCGTACCGCAGCACACCGCACACCAGGGGCCAATTCTGGGCCGCGCAGTATGCTGGAATCAGCCGGAGCAGCGAGACGTCGAATCCAAGCGCTGCCACGTATGCCAGGATGGTGACCCAGGAGAGCACATAGGCGTAGTAGCCATAAGAGGCCGCGCCCACCAGCCGCGCGATGATCAATTGCGCCAGATAAGTCAGCGCGGCGCCGGCAATATAGGTGCCGAAAGCGACTACGCTGCCACGCGCGAGCCTGCCCATGATCGCTCGTCTGCCGGGCGCCACCAAGGTCACGGCATCCGTCACCCGGTCTGTTTCCCGGCACCGTCGGCGCGCGTGGCCACGGTGCGCGCGGCAGCGACCGCCGGGCGGTCGCCCGGAGTCCAGCTCTCGCCGGGGCCGACACGCTCGACGCACGCACCACCCCGACGCAGCATCGGCACCACTACGTCGAGTACTTCGGCGGTACGCAGGCTGGTCTCGATATCGAGTTCGAGGTGCCGTTCGATCCGACTTTGGCGACGGCGACGTGCTTCTAAACGCGTCCGCAGAATGGAACGGGGCGCGTCCATGTGGATCCATTGATCCGCCTTTGGAATCAACGCCAGCGCCCGCTCTGCAGCGCCAGCCGCAACAGGACGCCCCAGCAGCAGCAGGAGCGAACATACGGCTTGCACGAAACCCTGGTCGATGATCACGATCGCGTCCGATTGCTCCGCCTGGCGCCAGCTCCTCTCCAGCCCCTTGATATACTGCCGCATCCTGACCGACCAGATCAGGCTCTTCGGCGGCAGCAGATCGAGCAGCTGCGAGGCAACGCTGGTTTCACGCAATTCAGGCATGCTCGCGCGCGCCAGCAATTTGAACGCCGGCCGCGCAACGCGCCGTAACGCTGCCAGAGGTACCGCTTTGGGCAGGCCATCGCCGCCGGGTTCGATCAGTTCCGCCGGCCGAGAGCTGAGCATCAGCTCGACCGGCCGGCCGCAGCCGCGCAGCCGGCCGGCCAGTTCCCGGGCGAAGGTGGTCTTGCCCACTGCCGGCGGCCCGAAGAGTTCAATAATCATGCGCCTCGCTCCCAACCTCTGCCCCTACAAGGCGCGCCAGATCTGCAGCTTCGCCGCGCGCAGCACCTCCGCCGCAGGCAGCGCGGCGGAAATCGCCGCGATCGGCGCTCCGCCGAGGCGCAGCTGAGCAAGCGCCGCAACGCGGCTGCGGATCAGCGCGGGATCCATGGTGGGTTCGCGCGACGCGATCAGTTCCGGCGACGCCAGGAGTTCGATGACCAGGTCCGGGCGCAACGCCTGCGCCAGCGCATAGGCCGATGCTTCGAACCTGCGCAGCCACCCCGGCACGTGCCGCAGCCGGGGCAACAGAGGCCCATCGTTGTATTCGAGAATCTCGTTCTGGGGAAACCGGTCGGTGATTACAACCATGCCGTGCGCGGCGGCCCGCCGGGCGGCGCGCAGCTTGGTGCGCTTCTCGATCGCAAGCACCCCCGCCCAGACGGCAAGCAGCACACTGTATACAAGGCCCGGCGCCGAGTCGCTCACGGTGCCGTGCGAAGACCCTCGGGGCTTGCGCCGCAGTAGCACCGAGACCAGCGGTACCATCAACTTCAGCGGCAGCAGGAACCACGAGGGGCGGCCATCGCCGGTACCAAAATATAGCGGCAGCACATCCACTTCCTGACCAAGCCAGCCACGTATTGCCCGCACCAGCGTCGACTTGCCAGCGCCGTCGACGGCCACGACGGCGATGACGACTCCCGCGCCGCACACACGCCGATTCCACGGACGCGGCCAGTGCAGCGCGTGTCGATTGATCTTCCCCGCCACCGCGCAGCCGCTGCGCCAGGCACTACGCGCCCACCCGTGCAGACTGCCATGCATGCGATAGCGTGCCAGGGCACGCCGCACGCGCCGGCGCAGCTTCCGCTGGCGCTGCAGCGGCCGCGGATCATACATGGCATCGGCCAACGGCGCGGCGATCCGATCATCGAGCAATTCCGCCGCCCGGGTCCGGATCGCCTCGGGCTCCACGAGGCTCGCCAGATAGGCGCGGTCGAGCGCGAATTTCTCCGTCGTCGCGGACCAGTTCCATGCAGCCACCGGGTCTGAGCGGCGCATCTCCAGGCAGGACCGTACCACCAGCAATACCGCTTCGCTCGCCGGATCCAGCAGCGGCAGTCTCGCGCCTCCCGGCGCCGAGGCGCGGCGGATCAGGGACTCCTCCCAAGGCACCCGATGCGTCTTGAGCAAGGCGCCTCCCAGAGTAAGTCCCGTGTGCAGATCCACGTGCGCGATCCGTCCGCTCGGCTCGTCGAGCGTCAAGTAGCACTCGACGCAGGGGTCAGCGCGGGCCGCAACGGCCGGGAACGGCCGAAAACCGCACTCCGACAACACCCGTCGCGCGGCAGCTTGATCCGCGGCGCCGACCAGGATATCCAGATCCGTCTCGCCGGCCAGCGCGACCGCCGCACGCCGGCTGCACTTCCAATAACACCAGGCGACGCGCTCACGCGCGAAACCGTCGAGCAGACGGGTGTACACGCTCAGGACGCCCGGCGCGACCATCGGCGCCGACCGCGCGGCGCTGGTTTCGCAGCCGGATGAGAGCCGCCCGAACGTCTCGCCGATCGAACCCTCGACCTGCGTCATGACGCCGACGCGGTCCGACGCAGGAACAGCTGCCGAAACTTGGCCAGCGCCGCGCTCACGGCGCTTTCGGCGTAGGCGCGCATATCCACCTGCGTGATCGCCACCATGACGGGGGCGGCAATACTGGCGCCATGCGGGCCGCAGCCGCGGAACATCGCCAGCGCGGCCCGTGCATCGTCCCGCCGCGTCCTGCGCCACCGCACTGCGAACAGCACCTGGTCCGCGATGGCGGCGAGCAGGCGCACTTCAGACTTCGCCAGCACGGGCGCACTGTCAATGAAGATCAGGTCGTAATTAGACCACTGACGCCGCAGCAGCTTCGACATCTGGTCGCCGGAGAACAGCGGCGGCATTTCCCCCACCGCCCCGCGTCGGATCGGCAGATAATCGAGCCGCATGCCAAGGCCGGTCGGAATAACCTCGATCCGCGCGCGATCGGGGGCCAGCAGATCGACCATCGCGCCCGTATCCTCGACATGCGGCACCACGCTCGGTGGGGCGGACAGATCGGTTTCCGTCTGCGCTTCCATATCAAGCAGTAATACCTTCGCGCCCATCCTCACCGCGTAAGCGGCCAGACCGAGCGCCAGGGTCGTCTTGCCTTCTCCGGACAGGCTTGAGGTGACCAGAATGATCTGCGGCTTGCGCTTGTGCGGCGCCACCAGCTGCAGCGACACCAGAATGCCCCGTAGCGCCTCCGTGAACGCCTCCGCCGCGGCGCCGCTACCCATGGCCTTCCCTTCCGCTGGAATGATGCCTTGCGACAGCGGCAGGAACCCGGCGTAGCGCTGGCCGAGCGCGGACGCGACATCTGCCGCACTGTAGATGCCCTGATCCAGGCGGTCGCGAAACAGCGCTGCGACGCAACCGATTATGAGAAACACGACACTGCCCGGACCCAGGATCAGCAATGGATTCAGCGAACTTGGACGGTGGGGCACGGCCGCGTGCGACAGCAGGCGCGCCGGTGCGGTCACGTCGTCTCCTTGTTCCACCAACTCATTGCGCCGCTGCACCAGGCGCTCATACCGGTGGTGGGCCGCTGCGGCGGCGCCCACCAGATCGCGCAACCGCACGTCATCGCTCGCCCGCTGTACCGAGCCGAGCCGCTGCTCGATCGCGGCTGCCTGAGCACCGGCGACGCTCTTTTCGTAGGACAGTTTCCGCAGCACCTGATCCAGCTCTTTCCTGACCTTGTCGCGCAACGGCTGCGGGGCGGCCTCGCCCTGCAGCCCGACGGCACCCGCGTGCGGGAGGGCGACGATGTCTTCCTGGCGTCCTGCCAGTACGGCCAGCACCTGGCCGTGCAGATCCACCAGCCCCTGTGCATCGAGCCCTCCGAGCAGCGGATCCCAGTCGCCGTTCGGCCCACGCGACGCCACCAACTCCGCGTACCTGACCCGGCGCGCGGCCAGCTCGGATTGCGTCGTCGCCAGCTGGTGGTTGAGGTCCCCGAGCTTCTGATCGATGACGTTCGTCTTGGAGGCGTCGTTCATGCCGTGCTCGGCCTGATACGCCGCGACCGCGGCCTCGAGCGATTCGGATTCCTTGCGCAGGTCGGCTATCTTTTGATTGAGGGCAGTCACCGCCTGATCGGGCGTCGCACCTGACTGATCTTCGCCCGCGGCAAGGTAGTAATCCGTGATCTCATTGGTGATGGCAGCGGCCTCGGCCGGGTTCTGGGAGGTATAGGCGACTGCGATGACGTGCGAACCGGCTTCCTGGAACACATTCAGATGACGCTCCAGAGCCTCGATGACCGGCATGCCCTTACCCGACCCGGTCAGATCAGGCAGCGATCCGGACCCGCTGCGCTGGATCGAGCGAAAAGTCGGATCAACGCTCAATTGGTCGATCACACCGGCCAGCAGGTCGTGCGACGACAGCGCCGTCACCTGCGTCTGTATCGTTGCCTGATCGGGGCCCGCCTCCGCTCCAGACACCGCACCATCACTGCGCGAGCCGCGCGACTGCTGCACAACCAGCTGCGCCTTGGCCGTGTAACGCGGCGGCAGCAACAGCGCCAGCCCCAGCATGGCTAGCGTGCCGCACAACGTGATCGTGCCGATCATCACCCTGCGCCGGCGCAGGATTTCGAACAGGCTCCCATAACCCTGCGCGGCCTCCTGGTTCACCGGCTGCTCGGTCCCGGGGATGAAACGCCGCTCGTTGCTCGCGCGCGTAGGGCTAGTCACTGCAGTCCTTTCATTATTCATGCTTGCTCAGGAATCATTCTTGCTCAGGCCTGTTGTGGCGCCGCCATTAGGCGGCGCCAGCCACCTTCGCCGGACGGGTCATGGCGCAGCTGCCCTGTTCGGAAGCCCGCCACGCCTCAAACATCAGGATCGCCCAGATCTCAGGGCCGCGATCGCCGCGCCCGGCCAGATGCTGGCGCCAGACTTCGGCGACCTGCTGCTGATCCAATATGCCGTCGTCGTGGTGGCGCCCGGTCGCGAGTACATCCTCGGCCCAGGAGCGAAGCGGCCCGGCCAGCCAGGGGCCGATCGGCACGTTGAAACCCGCCTTCGGACGCTCGAACAGAGCTCGCGGCAGGTAGCGGCTCAACACCTGCCGCAGCAGCCATTTTGAGACCGGACCACGTACTTTCATGTGCGCCGGCAGGCGCAGTGCGAACTCGACGACCCGATGATCGAGCAGCGGACAGCGCGCTTCGAGACCCACGGCCATGCTCGCGCGATCGACTTTTACCAATACGTCGCCCGGCAGATACCGGCACAGATCGCCGTACATCAGTCGTCCCGGCAGGTCGGCAGCAATGGCCTGCAGGGTGCCGAATGCCGGCCGATCCGCCATCACTGCCGGATGGTCTGTCAGCGACAACAGCCGCTCATACAACGACCCCTCATCTCCTGCCGATACCAGTGCTGCAAGTTTCGCCAGGTCACGCCCCGTCAACGAACGCCGCAGCGCAGCCGGAATCGGCATGGCGCGCAGCAAGCGTCCGCCGGAGTCAGGGTGCAGCAGACGCAGCGCTGCGCCACCCGCGACACGCAACGAGCGGGGCAGTCCGAGTACCGCCGCCAGGCGCGCCGCCATGACATGCCGGCGATAGCCACCGAAGCTCTCATCGCCCCCATCGCCGGATAACGCCACCTTGACGTGCCGCCGCGCCAGCCGCGCGACCAGGAAGGTCGGGACTTGCGACTCATCGGCAAACGGCTCGTCCCAGATCGATGGCAGATCGGGAATGATCGCCTGTGCTTCAGCGGAGGTCAGGCGCAGGGTCGTGTGGACCGTGCCGAGGTGATCCGCGACGCGTGCGGCGTGCCCGGCCTCGTCGTAGCCGGCTTCCTCGAAGCCGATCGTGAAGGTACGCACGGCACCGGCCGATTGTGTCTGCATCATCGCCACCACGGTCGTGCTGTCTATGCCACCGGACAGCAAGGCACCCAGCGGCACGTCGGCGATCATGCGCTGCCCAACTGCATTGCGCAGCAGACGATCGAGCTGCTCGGTAAGCTCAGGACCGTCATCCGGCAGCGGATTCATCTGGCCGGCCCGCGCGATCTCCTCCAGCGACCACCAGCGTCTGGCAAGCGAGCGCAGCTGCTCGACACTGCCGGCCGCAAGGTCCCTGGCCGATACCGTGATCCGGGTGCCTGGCGGAAGTTTGAACACGCCTTCCCAGACGCACAGGTGATCGGGAATCCAGCCGTAGCGCAGCAGCGCGGCGACGGCGCCGCGATTAATTCGGGCGTCGAATCCAGGAACGGCGCGCAACGCGCGCAGTTCCGAGGCAAACACCAGCACCCCTTTGATCAGGGTCACATACAGCGGTTTCTTGCCCAGGCGGTCGCGGATCAGATGCAGCTCGCGCCTGCCCTGATCCCACAGCGCAATGGCGAACATGCCGGCGAAACGGCGCAGCGCCGCCTCGATACCGTATTGCTCGAACGCCGCCAGCATCACCTCGGTGTCCCCGCTGCCGCGGAACGCAGCGCCACGCTCCTCGAGTTCGGCGCGCAACTCGCGAAAATTGTAGATCTCGCCGTTATAGGTCGCGACCAGTCCGGCGTGGCGCGCCTGCATCGGTTGCCGCCCGGCCTCGGACAGATCGACGATGGCGAGTCGGCGATGCCCGAGGCCGATTCCGGCGGCGCTATCGAGCCAGACTCCTGCGCCATCCGGCCCGCGATGCCGAAGGGTATCGAGCATCGCCGGCAGGGCATCGAGCTCAGGCTGTTTCGACCTGCCTGGCGGGAGCAATATTCCCGCTATGCCGCACATCGCCCTGACTCCGGCGGATCACGCCGCCAAGACCGGGCCGCGCGCCTCGCAATGATCGCTGTGAAGATGGATGCGCTCATAGCCGTATCGGACGCGCCGAGCTGTCCGGCCTGGAATCGTTGACGGCTGGGTCCCGCGATGCCCCTGCGGCCATCAAGCGCAGGTACACGTCGCGGTACCGGGCAACGGTCGAGGCCAGACCGAACTGCGCGCGCACCGTTGCCGCCGCGCGCACGCCCATGGCGCGGCCGGCCGCGCGGTCCTTCAGCAGCTCCAGGATGGCGGCGGCCAGTTCGTGGGGCGCGCGCGGCTGGGCCAGCCGGCCACTCCAGCCATCACGCACCACGTCGTTGCAGCCCGGCATGTCCGTTGCCACCAGCGGCAGTGCTGCCAGAGCCGCCTCGAGCAGGGCGCGCGGCACGCCTTCCCGATATTCGGTCGGAAACACGAACACATCTGCCATGCGCAGCAGTGCCGGCACGTCACTCCTCGGTCCGATCGCGACGACGTATGGCGAGTGACGCTGGATCTCGGCGTTGCTCACGGCCAGCGGGCCCTCGCTCTCCCGCGGACCGACCAGCACGAAGCGCACGCCCGGCCGCGCCTCGTGCACGAGCGCGGCCGCCTTCAGCAGCGTGGGGATCCCCTTTTGCCGCGTCAGCCGCGAGACGGTCATGACTATTTCGGCGCCTTCCAGGGCAAGCCGCTGGCGCAGTTGCGCCGGCGTTGCTGCCTCGGCCATCGCCCGATCGAAGCCTGCCAGATCGATGCCGGACCCCGGTATGAGCACCGCGCGATGCTGTGCGCTCAAGCCCTGGCGCTCGAAATAGGCCTGGTCCTGCCGATTCTGAAAGATCGTCATGTCGGTCCATCGCGCTGCGCGGCGATGCAAAGCACGCTGCACGGGACGCAGCATCACGGCCAGCGGCGAACGCGACGAATGCACCCAGCCCAGGCCATTGATCGTGCGTACAACACGGACGCCCCGGCACGCGCGCGCCGCCCAGGGCACCAGCACGTTGGGTTTGGTGTCGAAGCTCTGCACGATGTCCGGCCGGACCCTGTGCATGACGTCGCGAAGCTGCCGGATCGTGAGGCGATCGGCCAAGGGACTGATGAACCGATTGAAGTGGATGGGGTGGTAATCGAGACCGGCGCGCACGAAGGGCGCGGGATCGCCGGTGCCCGCCGCGGAAATCCGCGTTCCGGCCCGAGCCAGTTCGAGCAGGAAGGGAATTCGCAGTTGATGATCCTCCCCGCCCACGCACAACAGATGTGGGCGGATGGACATGGCCGCCATCACGAGGTCACGGCGCCCGTGGCCGAGGCCACGGCGCCGCCGCACCGGCGGCGCACTGCTCCGGCCGATCGACCTGACGTTCCGGTGCCGGCGGCGGATCGCGAGTTACCTGGGCTGAACCACTGCATGCGATGACTTTCCCTTGGCGTCGATTGATTCTAGCGTGCGTCTATCACGCACCATAGACGCTCCGGGATGCAAGCCGAAGCTTGCTCGCAGGGAGGGCATCGACTCCATCAAAGGATAGGACTGGATCTAGATCCAAAGTTCTAAGATGCGTCGACGCGGCCCGGAACGGAAACCGGCGGCGCCGGTTTGGCACGGCGCGCCCTTGCACCGCAGAGTCCGAGGTGACATATCACGGGCAAAGCGCGCGCTGCAGTGAGCAAGTGCGCCGCGGTGCGCGCCGGCTGCCAAGTTCTCCGTCGGCCGCCAACGACAGCTTGCCGAAGCGGCGCTCCCGGAGTTCACTGAGCGCGCAGTGAGGGGAATGACAATGCACGAATGGCAATGAACATGGGGTGCAAGTTGGATTTCCGGGCTGGTCTATTGCACCTCGTAGCGCTGCTTGGCGTCGCCTCGAGCGGCTGCAGTCCGGGCCAGCCGATTGCTACCGGCGTACCCAGCAGTTCGACCTCGATCGCCGGTGGTTCGACTACGGCTGCCGGTGGCTCCACCGCGGCTGCCGGTGGGTCGACCGCCGCTGCCGGTGCTCCGGCTTCACCCACGTCCGGCGCCGCACCCACAATCAGCGGCACGCCAGGCACCTCGGCTGCGGTCGGCGTCGCCTACAGTTTTCAGCCGACAGCCACGAGCGCCGGCGGCGGCGCGCTCACCTTCGCCATCCAGAACCTGCCCCCATGGGCCACCTTCAATGAGGCTACGGGCCTGTTGTCGGGTACGCCGGGCGCGGCCGATGTCAGTGTCTATGCGAATATTGTCATCAGTGTCAGCAACAGTAACGCGAGCGCAGCGCTCGCCGCATTCTCGATCAGCGTGACGCCGGCAATCCCGACGAACGGCGCCTGCGGAACTTCCAACGGCATCGGCGTCAGTTCCGTGCCGACTTCCGGCCTGTGCAGCGTCGGCACGGCCTCCGCGATTAACGGCGCCGGTCCGTGGACGTGGAGTTGCGCCGGTGGCAGTGGCGGGAGCACGGCGCAGTGCGCCGCGCCCAGGATCAGCACGGCGCTTGGCCCGCTGTCGAAACTCCACTATGCCCCAAACGGCAACTTCGATGCCCACGGCACCTATTTGCCCGGCGCGGACGGCTTTAACCTCGCGGATGTCAGCAACGTCAGTACGCTCAATTCCCTGCCGGCGGGCACCCTGGGACTGGTTTGGGTGGGACTGTGCAACGGCGCGGATGCCGCGTTCACGGCCGCGATGCAGCCGTTCATCGCCAACCCTAAAGTGTTTGGCTTCTATCTGATGGATGAGCCGGACCCGACCGGTCAATATGCGCCACTGTGCACGGCCGCCAACCTGAAGGCGGAATCGGACTGGATACACGCCCAACTACCGGGCACCAGAACATTCATCGTCATGATGAATCTGGGAACGCCGGCGAACCCGAACTATGCAGGCACCTATAACCCGCTGAATACCGATATCGACCTTTTCGGCCTCGATCCTTACCCGGTACGACCCCAGTTCAGCGCGGGCGTCGATTACAGTGTGATCAGCGCGGCAGTCAGCGCCGCCGAAGCCGCGGGCATACCGAGCGGCAGCATTGTGCCGGTCTATCAGGCCTTCGGCGGTGGCGGGTTCACCAGCTACACGCTCCCGACACCGACCCAGGAGCAGCAACTGCTTTCCACATGGAGCGCTGCTGTGCCTGGCGCGGTGTTCGATTACGCCTACAGCTGGGGCACGCAGAATAACGATCAGGCCCTGGCCACCTCGCCCGACCTGCAGACGGTGTTCGCCCAGCACAACGCGGCGCACTGAACCGGCACGTTTTGGTGCACGGGCGCGCCGCCTGCACCCGCACAGGGCAATCGCCCCACCGTGGCGCCCGCTGCGGCATGATGCCGGGCAACCCGAAGCAGCGAGGCCGTCCCTTGTCCATTCACATCGCGCTCAACCACCTGACCCGTTACCGATACGATCGCGACGTCTCGCTCGGCCCGCAGCTGGTCCGGTTGCGTCCGGCGCCCCACTGCCGCACGCGGATCCTCTCCTATGCCCAGCGCGTCACGCCGGCCAAACACTTCATCAACTGGCAGCAGGACCCCGAAGCGAACTACATGGCGCGGCTGGTGTTTTCCGAACCGACGCGGGAGTTCCAGGTCGAGGTCGACCTCGTGGCCGAGATGGCCGTGCTCAACCCCTTCGATTTCTTCCTGGCGCCGCATGCGGAAAAAGCGCCCTTCCACTACACCGTCGAGGAGGTCCGCGAACTCGCCTCCTACCTGCTGGTCAAGCAGCCGCTGACGCCGAAGTTCAAGGCCTACCTCGGCAGGATCAGCCGCAAGCCGCGGCGCACGGTCGATTTCCTCGTGGAACTCAACAGCAGGCTCGCCGCGGACATCCGCTACCTGATCCGCATGCAGCCGGGCGTGCAGACCCCGGAGCAGACCCTCGAATGCGGCTCCGGCTCCTGCCGCGATACCGCCTGGCTGCTGGTGCAGCTGCTGCGGCACCTGGGCCTCGCCGCACGTTTTGTCTCCGGCTACCTGATTCAGCTGGTCGCGGATGTGAAATCGCTGGACGGGCCGTCGGGTCCGGAGAAGGATTTCACCGACCTGCACGCCTGGTGCGAAGTGTATCTGCCGGGCGCCGGCTGGATCGGCCTGGATCCGACCTCGGGTCTGTTCGCCGGCGAGGGCCACATACCGCTCGCCTGCACACCCGAACCCTCCTCCGCCGCGCCGATTTCCGGAGCAGTGGACGAGTGCGAAGTCGAATTCGAACATCAGATGCGCATCGAGCGCGTCTGGGAAGCACCGCGCGTCACCAAACCGTACACGGAAGAGCAGTGGGCCGGCATCGAGCAGCTGGGGCGCCGCATCGATGACGAACTGCACGCCGGGGACGTGCGTCTGACGATGGGCGGGGAGCCGACCTTCGTCTCCGTCGACGATCCCGATGGCGCTGAGTGGAATACCACGGCGCTCGGGCCCGACAAACGCCGGCTTGCCGCGCAGCTCTATCATCGCCTGCGTGACCGGCACGCGCCCGGGGGGCTGGTGCACTTCGGCCAGGGGAAGTGGTATCCGGGCGAGCAGCTGCCGCGCTGGTCGCTGAACTGCTACTGGCGCCGCGACGGCGAACCGATCTGGCGCGAGCCGGCGCTGCTCGCCGACGAGACGCGGGACTACGGCGCCGACGCCGACACCGCGCAGCGTTTCCTGCACGGCGTGGCCGAGCGCCTGGCCGTCGGCGACGAACATGTCTTCCCGGCCTTCGAGGACGTCTATTATTACCTGTGGCGCGAGCGGCGCCTGCCGCGCAATGTCGACCCCTCCGATCCGCGCCTCGATGATGCGCAGGAACGCGCGCGCCTCGTGAAGGTGTTCGCCGACGGCCTGGGCCAGGTCGTGGGGCACGTGCTGCCGCTCGCGCGGTCGGCACGCGCCGCGCGCTGGCAAAGCGGGTCCTGGTTCCTGCGCGCCGAGCGCTGCTACCTGCTGCCCGGCGATTCGCCGCTGGGTTACCGCCTGCCCCTGGATTCGCAGCCCTGGGTACGATCGAGCGACTACCCTTTCGTCCACGCGCCCGATCCGACGCTGACCCAGCCGCCGCTGGCGACGGCCGCCGAGGTGCGCGCGCAATGGCGTGACGCCTGGGCCGCCGCCGCGCGCCCACGCGACGGCGCGGCGGCCACGGACCGCGGCGCGGAGGCCGCCGGGCGCGAGGCGCTGGATGCCGCGCGGCGCGAGCCCCTGGCCGGCGAATCGGCGCACTGGATCACGCGCACGGCGCTGTGCGCACAGCCGCGCGGCGGCGTTCTCTATTTGTTCATGCCGCCGCTGGAACGGCTGGACGATTACCTGGAACTCGTGGACGTCATCGAATCGACGGCCGCGCAGCTGCAGTGTCCCGTGCTGCTCGAGGGCTACGAACCGCCACGCGACCTGCGCCTCAGCAGGTTCAGCGTCACGCCGGACCCCGGGGTGATCGAGGTGAACATCCACCCCTCGGACGACTGGAGCCAGCTGGTCGAGCGCACCGGACATCTGTATGAGGCGGCGCATGCCACGCGCCTGTCCACCGAAAAATTCATGCTCGATGGCCGTCATACCGGAACCGGCGGCGGCAATCACTTCGTGCTCGGCGGGGCGACACCGGCCGATTCGCCGTTCCTGCGCCGCCCCGACCTGCTCGGGAGCATGATCGCCTACTGGCTCAATCACCCGTCGCTCTCCTACCTCTATTCGGGCCTGTTCATCGGTCCGACCTCCCAGGCACCGCGCGTCGATGAGGCGCGCAACGATTCGCTCTATGAGCTGGAGCTCGCCCTGCGACAGCTGCCGCCGCCGGGCGAGCCGGTTCCGCCCTGGCAGGTGGATCGCGTGCTGCGGAATCTGCTGATCGATGTCACCGGCAATACGCACCGCGCCGAATTCTGCATCGACAAGCTCTACTCGCCCGACGGCCCCGCCGGCCGGCTCGGCCTCGTGGAGCTGCGCGCCTTCGAGATGCCACCGCACTACCGCATGAGCCTGACCCAGCAGCTGCTGCTGCGCTCGCTGGTGGCGCGCTTCTGGCGCGCCCCGTACCGGCCCGCCCGGCTGGCGCGCTGGGACACGCAGCTGCACGATCGCTTCATGCTGCCGCACTTCATCGAACAGGATTTCCGCGACGTGCTCCAGGAACAGCAGCAGGCCGGCTACCCGCTGCAGGCCGACTGGTTCGCGCCGCATTTCGAGTTCCGCTTCCCCCGCTACGGCGATTTCGCCACCCAGGGCATGGAACTCGAATTGCGCCAGGCGCTCGAGCCCTGGCACGTGATGGGCGAGGAAGGCGCGGCCGGAGGCGCGGTCCGTTACGTGGATTCCTCGGTCGAGCGGCTGCAGGTCAAGGTGACCGGCCTGCCGCCCGACCGCTACGCGGTCGCCTGCAATGGGCGGCGCGTGCCGCTGCGCCCGACCGGCATCTCGGGCGAATATGTGGCCGGCGTGCGCTATCGGGCCTGGCAGCCCCCCTCCGCCCTGCACCCGGGCATCGGCGTGCACGCACCGCTGACGTTCGACCTGCTGGACACCTGGATGGGCCGTTCGATGGGCGGCTGCCAGTATCACGTCGCTCACCCGGGCGGCCTGAGCCACAGCGCTTTTCCCGTGAACGCCTTCGAGGCCGAGAGCCGGCGCCTGGCCCGCTTCTTCCGCATGGGTCACACCCCGGGCCCATTGCCGGCACCGCCCGAATCGACGAATCCGGATTTTCCGTTTACTCTGGATCTGCGTCGCAGCAACTGACCCTCACGACCTGATGGCCGCAGATCCACTCGAGCTCTACGCGGGCAGCGCCCAACGCTACGACGAATTGCTCGACCGCGACGGGGCGGTGCGCCCGCAGTGGCGCCGCTTCGTCGATCACCTCTCCGCGGGAGGCGCCGATGCCGTGCGGCGCGGTGTCGAGCTGGCGCGGCGCCTGGTGATCGAGAACGGGGTCACCTACAACGTCTATGCCGACCCGCAGGGCCGGGACCGGCCCTGGCTGCTCGATCCGCTGCCCCTGCTCCTGAGCGCCGCGGAATGGCAGGAAATCGAGGCCGGCGTCGTGCAGCGTACCGAGCTGCTCAACGCCCTGCTCCAGGACCTCTATGGACCCCAGCGGCTGCTCGCCAACGGCATCGTGCCGCCGGAACTGGCCTTCGGCCACCCCAATTTCCTGTGGGCCGCGCATGGCCTGCGGCCGCTGCGCGACGTCTGGCTGCACGTGCATGCCGTGGACCTCGCCCGTGCCCCCGACGGCCGCTGGTGGGCATTGAGCGACCGCACCCAGACCCCGTCGGGCCTGGGCTATGCGCTCGAGAACCGCCAGATCGTCGCCCGCGTCTACCCGGGGCTGGTCAACGAACTCGCCGTACGCCCGCTGAGCGAGTTCCCCAATGCCATGCGCGAAAGCCTGGCCGGGCTCTCGGACGACGAGACGCAGCTGGCCGTGGTGCTGACGCCCGGCCCCTTCAACGAGACCTACTTCGAGCATGCCTACCTCGCCCGGCAGCTCGGCATGCCGCTGGTCCAGGGCCCTGACCTGACCGTGCGCGCCGACACCGTCTACCTGAAGACCTTCGGCGGACTCAAACGCGTGCATGCGATTCTCAGGCGCCTGGACGACGATTTCTGCGACCCGCTCGAGCTGCGCGCCGATTCGGCGCTCGGCGTCCCGGGGCTGCTCGGGGCGGTGCGGGCCGGTCGCGTCGCGCTCGCCAACGCGATCGGCAGCGGCGTGCTCGAATCGCCGGCCTGGCAGGGCTTCCTGCCCGGCATTGCCACCGCGTTGCAGGGCGGCCCGCTGCGCATGCCCACGGTGGCGACCTGGTGGTGCGGCGAGCGGCCCGCACTGGACTATGTGCTCGAGCACATGGAGCGGCTGGTCATCAAGACCACGTTCCCGAACCAGAGCTTCGAACCTGCCTTCGGACGCCACCTGTCCGCCTCGGAGCGCGCCGAACTGAAGGAGCGCCTGCGGGCGCGTCCCTACGCCTATGTGGCCCAGGAAAGACTGCTGCTCTCGCATGCACCGGCCTGGCGCGCCGGTGCGCGCGCACGCCTGACGCCACGCGCCCTGAGCCTGCGTGTCTACGTCGTGTGGACGCCGCGCGGCTATCGCGTCCTGCCCGGTGGACTGGCGCGCATCGCCGCCGAGGGCGTGCGC